>Ga0172380_10000125_pt1 | contig 159162 bp, 176 predicted proteins | sample Leawe162metaG_FD_119747 | JGI IMG/M metagenome (GOLD analysis project Ga0172380, IMG submission 119747) | Leachate microbial communities from a municipal landfill in Southern Ontario, Canada - Leachate well 162 metaG | ecosystem: Engineered > Solid waste > Landfill > Unclassified | place...
GGGGATGCTCGTCTGCTGTACGGGAGGAGTAGTACTACTTCCCTGTCCAGGGAGCCCTGGAAGGCGAGACTTGAGAAAAGCCTGCTGTTCTTCCTTGGAGAGTGCATCAAACTGCTCTTTGGTAATTGTGGGGGTAGGTGGTGCAGTGGGGACCTCCTGTGCGTATGCAAGAGGGCTGAATGCAAGTGCACATACGATAAGTACAAAAATGATTCGTTCCATGAACGAATGAAGATATTGTTTCATAAAGATAATTATACTGTCTGATAAAATGTGGAGTAAAGTGAAGTGGGTATAAGTGAGTTAAAAATTTATATCTGTATATAACACGCATATATCTTTTTTCTCTCTAGTACACTAGATGTATATGCCAGTTCCTGTTTCATTTGAAGACAAGAAAAGTATCTTTAAAAAGAGCCCGTATAGTGCACACTATCTCGCGCTTATTTTTCTTTCTCTCCACTGGGCCTGTGTGCTCTATATCAATTCGTCATACCTTGAGCAGTTTGTCTCCCACAGCGTACTTACCGGCTTCTATATAATTGGCGCACTTCTCACCATTGGGGCAGTCTTTATTGCTACCTATGTACTTGCTCAAATTGGGAGCAAGCGATTTACACTATCACTTGCATTTGTTGAATTCTTCGTGTTTATCGGCATGGCGCATACTGCTTCGCCCTATATCGCTGGAACTCTCTTTATACTCCACCAAATCATCATTACCCTCCTCTACCTCAACCTCGATGTCCTTATGGAAGCCTCCGTAGGAGAGCAAGAAGATGCAACAGGGCGACAGCGTGGGGTTTTTCTCACTATCGTCAGCATCACCACAGCGTTTGCCCCGCTCATTATTGGAAAATTGATTGGCAACGGTATTCCTGATTTCTCGTTTGCCTACACACTCAGTGCTTTTATACTCCTTCCATTTGCGTACGTCCTCTACACAGGCTTTAAGGATTTTGTAGACCCCCATTACCCACACCTGCGTATCAGAGAAGGTATCGCACATTTTTGGAAGTCCAAGGACCTCCGCAACGTATTCTTCGCGCACTTCCTCCTCCAATTTTTCTTCACGTGGATGGTAATCTACACCCCAATCTATCTCTCCACTGTTATTGGTTTTGACTGGGAGGAGATTGGAGGAATCCTTTTTGTGGGACTCATGGCATATGTTCTCCTTGAATATTTCATCGGACTCATTGCTGACAAATATGTCGGTGAGAAAGAAATGATGGCATTTGGATTCGCAGTCACCGCAGTCGCTACCTCATGGTTTGTTTTCCTCGACAACAGTTCTATCGGTGTGTGGATGCTCGCAATGTTTATGACCCGTGTCGGCGCAAGCTTTATTGAGGCAACAACTGAAAGTTACTTCTTCAAACACACGAACGGCACCAATAGCGATGTTATTGGGCTGTTCCGCATCACCCGCCCTCTGTCCTATGTTATTGGCGCAATGCTCGGTGGAATCTCATTACACTTCCTTGATTTTGAAGCACTCTTCATCATCCTCGGCCTTCTCATGGTACCGGGTATATTCTTCGCAATGTCGCTCAATGACACGCGGTAGCAGACGTCACTTTGGTAGAGAGTATTTCCGCCTTTCAAAAACAACCATTCCTTCTTCCTTAAGTCGCTCAAGCTGTTCATCTATCCTCTGTATATCAGACGAGAGCTTTCGGTAAAAATCCTTTCTTGTATTCTCCCCCTCACTGAGTACTCGGATTATAGCTCCACGAATCTGCCTGTCTGAACCTTTAAAGGCTGATTGTTTTGTATAGTGCTTACTCTTGAGATTTTGATTCCCCTTCGTCTTTTTAAGATACGCACCATAATCCATGAGCGCGTAGTACCATTCTCGCGGATTTTTCTTCTGCTTTATACCTCCAAGAAATACTACGGTTAATCGTAGTATTTCTTTGTCGGGAATATCGATTTCATCATGAAAAAAGTGATGTATGGATACAGTGCGGATGTTTGTTTCAATAATTGGGACCGCTTCATTGTGTGCAAATGCCAACACTGCCCCTGCCGTATAGTGACCAACTCCAGGAAGCTTCATGAGTGCAGAATGGGTCTTGGGAAGTACACCTCTGTGGTCTTTTACAATTATTTTCGCGCACTCGTGGAGCATTTTTGCTCGACGGTTATAGCCGAGCCCTTGCCACTCTCGAAGTACATCACCAAGAGGAGCACTCGCGAGTGAAGCGAGCGATGGAAACTTCTTGAGAAAACTTTTGTACTTCGGAATGACACGCTCCACCTGTGTCTGCTGGAGCATGATTTCAGAGACGAGGATTCGGTATGCGTTCTTGGTGTTGCGCCACGGAAGGTCGTGCCTGCCCTCTTTCCGGTAGTGTGCCCATACCGTCTCAACAAACTTTTTTTCCTTAAGGTTCATGATATTAGATTGTATCTTCTTCTCTAAAATTTAGTGCAAAATTGTTTTAGATACGCGGAAGGCGCAGAATTTGAGGTGAGGCGTATATGACATACGACGAACCTCAAATTACTGCAAGCCTGACAAAGTAGATGAAATGATTTTGCACTAAATTGTGTAGACGACGTCTTTGCGTTCCACAATAACAGGCCATTCCCTTGTTTGCGCGTATTTATATAATGCCATATTTGGGTTAAAACAAATCGGCATCTCAACTGATTCAAGGAGCGGAATATCTCCCTCCGTATCTCCAACTCCAATAGACCCCTCTCTATCGTATTCACCTTTTGCAAAAACACGCTCCACCACAAGTGCTTTGTCTTTTATAAAATCAATCTCGGTCACCGCACCTGTAAAACAATCTCGGGGACCGAGCTCATAGATACGTCCATACACCTTGTCAAAACCAAGCGTTGCACAAAACTCATCAAGGATGGTCTTCGGAGATTGCGAAATCGCAACGAGATAATAATCCTTCGCATGGAGGTCAGTGATTAAATCTCGCGTGTACCGATAGATTTGTTTCCCCTGCTCCTCAACAACAATTCTTCCGATATCCGCAAAGTCACCATAGTACACACCACGGATATGTTCCATGAATGACGCCACAACCGCATTGATGTATGACTCATAAGAACCCTCACGATTCTGCCACGCTTCAAATTCCCTCTGATATACGGTGCGAGCGCTTTTTGGAAAAACGCCCTTTGCAACACAAGCCTCTACAAGTTCAATAAACAAACTCGAACGAAACACTGTCCCATCAATATCGAAAAATGCTACTTTCTGCATGCCACCAGTATATCAAATAAAAAACGACCTGCCTGAGCAAGCCGTCGAATGGGGTGGTCCGTGTTTTTATCTGTGTAGGTGGTAACTTCTGGTGCCGGGCGTCTGCTAGGCGGAATCATTGGGAAGGGCTCCCGCCTGCGTTTCGGCTTTAAGGCTCAAGAGGTCACTCTCTTCAAGAATTTTGGAAATACACGGACCAACTGGCACAAATCCTACTCTCATCAAAAGAAATGTCAATCTGGCACCACCGGCCCTTACGAGACCTCAATAAAAACCGGCTTCAATTCCTTCCACTCATCCTTAGACAATTCACGCTCACTGTAGATTCCTGAATCAGGGAAATTAATTTCCGAAACTGAAATCGTATCGTCGGGAAACACTGCTTCAACGAATGCAAGGTGGCCGGTGTCGGCATCAGAAATATACTCCATGATTGAGCCCATCTTCGGTACTACCCCCACATGTACGTGGGGAATGCCCTTAAGAATCTTATGCCAAAGTCCCGGTATGCGCGGTCGTGTCTCTGGCCAATGTATGCTAATTCCCTTTTTCCAAAGTTTGTAGAGCACATACTCTCCCGCTTGGAGCGGGAACTCTGACCTCCCGAGGCCAAACACGTCACCGAGAATTGCACGAACATGAGTTGTATTGAGACCATCGACGAGATTTTCTTCACCGACAACGAACTCTGGATGAACCCGCATCGCTCGGTCTGCAATATCATCACGAAACACCCACCCCTCAGTCGTGTGCCACATAATTCTATAGAACCTCCCCTTTGGTTCAAGGACGATGACCATTTCACCATAGGGTATTTCTCCAATCTGCGCATCAAATTCAACCGTTGGGTTTTTATAGACAGGCACGCGCACTGTGTTTGCATACATTACCGTATTCTTCTGAATTATTGATTGAACAGGTGCATCTGCATGCAATATTTCGTTCACGGTCTTGAAAGTTGTGTGCGTAGAATCATCGAGAACAATCTCTGGTTCATTTATTGCGTTCTCCGAATTCTGTTCCAAAGGCGCACCCACAGTCTCGCCTGTATTAAAATAAGTCTTCGAACACCACACAATAAAGCCAACGCTTATCGCAATGACTTCCCTATACACCGCATCAATTGCCATTCCTGTCATATTCATATATGACACTATACCACCACAGAAAAAATGTGTTACTTGACGAATCTTCTGCTTTTACGTCATATATCAGTGCGCTCTCGGCCATAGGGTGTTTGCCTTCGGATATATGAGCGTCAATGGATGTTCACTGCAATCATGCTTTCGTGCAGGACACACATACCTTCCATAGAGAACAAGGCGGTGATTAAACCCCCACCACTCCTTCTTTGGCATTATCATGACAAGGTCTCGTTCAATACGGACCGGATCAGTATAATCACTCAAATCAAAACGTATTACAAAACGACGAACATGCGTGTCAACAGCGATTCCCTCATGCTTTCCGAAGGCACACGAGAGCACCACATTCGCCGTCTTCCGTGCAACGCCGCGGAGCGTAAGGAGCTCCTCCATAGTGCCGGGAACCTCCCCATGAAATTCTTCTAAAATCCGTTTCGCGGAACTGCGGATATTTTTTGCTTTATTTCGATAAAAGCCACAGCGATACACCGCCTGCTCCATTTCTTCTTGAGGAGCGTGTGCATACGCTTGTGTGGTTTTATACTTCTTAAACAAATCCTTGGTGACACTATTTACTCGCGCATCGGTGCACTGGGCTGAGAGAATAACAGCCACAAGGAGCTCCCATGAATTTGAATAATTGAGTTCAATCTCTACATTCGGATACAATTTTCGCAATATTTTATTCATTGCTTTGACGCGCTCTCTCCGCTCCGTGAATTTATTTTCTCTCATGACTCTTCAGTATACCAAAACAAAAAGGTCGCATGCGACCTTTTTGTTACATCATTTTCGGACAAAAATAAAACGGCAAAGAGCCGATTTACATATTGCACGAACTGCAATGATTCTTATGCGCTACAATCTCATAGAGAGCAGCGAGTCCAACGAGTGCGTAGATGATTGTGGTGATAACGCTATCCCCGAAGATCATTTCAACAAGATTCTTATCGAAAACGACAAGAAGCCAATTGAGACCTCCTATGACAAGGAGGACAAACGCCACCATGTGCATCATTTTATTATTCATTTTTATAATCGCTAAAGCTTATAAGCGACCTCAAATAAGTATAGCACATCAGAAATGTGCTACTGTCTATTCTGCCCGAAGCATTTCGTAGAGAGAAGTACACACCGCACCAACAATGACTATTGTATAGACGGTGAGAACAATGGCGATAACCTCTGGAATGACTGCAAACAATGCAAGGATAATGAATCCAATACCCACAGTTCTGATTGAAATCTTGGAAGATTTAAAAATGAAGTTTTGCACAGTATACCCAATAGCAAGTGGTGCGAGGATGAATGCTGTACAGAGAACACCCATAAAACCGAGAAGGAGCACCGTCCCCACAAGCGAACCGAGCACACTCACAAAGAGAACGAGGCTTATGAAAAATGTTGCAGGGATACTCGCAAGCCCAACAAGACCATAGAACCCAAATCGTTGAGGAATGATTTGTGCAAGTGTCGTGACGTGTCGACGTGCAAATAGGAAAAGTGAAAGCGTAGCGAATATAAGTACAAGAAGCTTAACCATGTAGCCCTTCATAGATTCAACATAGGTCAAATCATCGACATAAGGTGTCTTGTGGACCTCCCCAGTAATAGATGCTTCCTGCGCTCGAACAACATCATACTTGCTCTCGTAGGAGACAAGGCCATGAATATTTGCATTACCACCAATGGTAAAAAGGGTATGCACCGTGAGTAACACATCACCACCAACATCAGCATTGACACGAGCATTGTTCGTATTTCCATGAACTGCTCCTGCTACAGGACCATCGATAACGAGATCCTCCCCGAGGAAAAGAATGTCTCCTTCCACACTTGCGGTCGACAGAATAGTAAGACTATTCCCCACCACAACCACATCGCCCTTGACCGGTTTTGCAATAGTTACTTCACCGCCAAGTATGCGAACGTCGTCGCCGATTTCACCGTATACCTGTATAACACCTCCCACAATAGTGAGGTCCTCAAGGACTGGTGCATTGATAGTAATGGTGCCTCCAGCAAGATAGGCGTCATTTTCTGATGTGCCTGACAACACTACCTTTGAGCCAAAACCGTAGAAATCGCCCTTAATAGTCTGCGCACTGTCAACGGAGACTGATTCACCAGTCCTAATAATTGGCCCCGCATGGGAAAATGAAGGGAATAAAAAAAATATCCCGCAGAGCACCAAGGAAAAGAATATTCTATTCATAATGGAAGATTATACCACAAATAGTGGGCAAATCCGAAGATTGTCGGAAGCAATGCACCACCATTAACTCTTGTATTAAATTTAAACTCCAACCAAGAGCACGTTCAAAAGCACATCAGACAAGGTGAGAAGCGAATACCTGGAGCTTCGCAAGAGGTTGTCGACAGTTTACTGTCATACAACCTGAACAGTCCCTGTAAACAAGTTTGCTTGAACTGCATTCGGACAAAATGTATGCAAGCATCCACTTTGCTCCTCATTTGTTCAAGTAAGGGAGGCGAGTGGTGAAATGCCAAGCAAAGCACAACGCAGTATGAGGTGTTTTTGAACATGCTCTAGGCTACTTTTTGAAACAGGGGAGAAGTTTCACCGACTCAAACGGTGACGGTGCAGAACCTGCAACAATCTCATCGAGACGCGTCTTCCCCACAGCATTTTCTGCACAAACAATCATGGTGGGTGTAATAGTAAATGAATCTTGTGTGTATCCAAACGTCTCAAGCATCTTTTGCTGGGTTGGTGAGAGTGAGTCTGATGTAATGGTAATTGGCTCTGGCGTCGATGCATTCGGCGTCTTCGTCGTTCCAGCCACAGAAGTTTCTGTCTCAGAAATTACGGGGGCTACTGCACTCAATTGCTGAATCTTATACCACGCATACACACCAAGCCCGATTGCCCCGATGAGTAATAACGTAACTACAACTAAATATATTTTTATAGCTTTCATATTGATGATGCTGTATATACTACAGGCATTTGTAGCATATATGCAAGGCCGACCCCAACGAGAACAAAGGCGACGAGCACACAGAAAAAAATAAAGCGTACCCTGGAAATTTCCCACGTACCATCATACCAATTGCGAACAAAGAGAAACGGAAATATAAATCGAAGCAATATCATACTATAGTAAGTATATTATATAAGACACTTTCTATCATCTCAATCACAGAGACTAGCTGAGTTTCTTATACAGCCTTCCGGTAACCACAAGGATACAGACCCCCAATAAAAATATTGCGTGTGGCCTCTCATTGAGCCACGCAACATCGGCGATAATTCGCTCAATACCATAAACCGTCGCCGACACTCCGAATGTTGCGAGAAGTATTGAGATGGTTGGGAATCTTTTAAAGAATGACTCTCTCACCGGCTCAATTACCTTACCTGTTGCAACAACAGTGTTCTCAATGGCTTTTGTTGCATTGTGTATTTCTGAATAGATTTGTTTCATATGCCCTCATGAAATAATGCAGTCCCCCGCTCCCACATCTCCGGATGTCCCTGTTCCCTGAGCCAATACCACCACTCCCCTCCCCAAAGATATTGCTTCTCATATCGAGTCTCACGGGCGTATCGGATAATCTCATCAAATTTCTCCCTATCCATACGCGAGTACTGCGTCTCAACTGGCACTTCTGTTACCGGCTCGAGGAGCCACGGCTCGAGTGAAAGCTCAATGAGGAAAGTCTCCTTATCACTGTATATGAGACTGAGAATATTTTCTTTCACCCGATAAAACCACGGCGGTAAAATGGTCTTAAATTGGCCAAGTTCAGGATTCCAGAAATACACATACACGCTCGTACCGAACGAGTCGCCATTCTTGTATGCACCTCTCCATGTACCAAGGTTCCCACTGTCAGTCACGAGAATCGGACGTGACGGGTCAAGTGATTTTACCAGTGCAATTTCCTCTTCAAGAAATTCTTCATCCAAATCTCCACAATGGTCGTGTGCAAAGAGACCAAGATATGGTTCATTTTCAACCTGCCAGTGTGTAATCGCTGGTGAATCCTTATATCGTGTGACAACAGCAGTAATATATTCGCGAATCTCTGTTTTCTGGTCTTTCCACTCCATATCACGAGCCCAAAGCGGAACGTGACACTCTGGCCATCTCGGCAGTCTCCTTCCAACGCCAAATATGACTCGAGCTCCTGCTTCTTCCGCCTTTTTAATATCACGGTCCATCCATGCAAACTCGAATTGATTTTTCTCGGGCTCAATGAGTGTCCAGTGTGCACTCATGCGAAGGTCGCGCGCTCCTAGATCATCCAGAAAAGCATCAAAGACTGCGTCTTCATCGAGACCAAGCTCACGGACATAGGGGACATTGTATGAAATACCATAGGTAATTCTCTCTGGAACTTCTTTTTGCGCAAGAAACATAAAAAATACCGCAAATACGGCGAGAAGAATTGCGACTGCAATGAGTATACGGTGAATCCACTTTTTCATGTTTTGAAATCGGCTTAGATAGAATGCGACGGTGATAGTTTGTAGACGCGCAAAATTGAGTACAGTTCGAAGTGACAGCATCAATTTTTGAATGAGCCATACTTTCGTATGGTGAGCAAGAAAATTGATGTTGTCACAAAGAAATGTGCCAATTTTGCGCGTCTACCTAAATAATACAAGAAAACCAATAGTAATAACAGCCACAAAAAGTGTCTTCTGAAGAATAGCCTCTTTGTGATAGCGCTCACCAAAAGGAACTGGCGAGGGCATAAAAGTGAGGATGATACCAAAAAGGAGGATGAAGATGTACTGAAGCCCACCAAGTGCTTGGACTACCGCGACATCTCCGAGGTCTGTTGCCTTAAGAATGAGGATGGTGGAAACCCCAGCCAATACCTTGTTTGCGAGGATAAGGTACCCCGCCTGTCTCGATGTTGCCTGTGTTTGTTCTTTAATTTTATTAAAGTAATTGGGAATCATGAGGAGTGAGAGCGCAAAAAATACAAACGCCATACGCGACCAGAAAAATCCATCATCGAACGACGTCACCATGAAGAGACCTTTGATGGCGATGTAATGAAATGCAAAGAAAAGACCTGAGTGGAGTGCGACAAGTGCAGTCTTCAGAGTAAAGTGAAAGTGAGAGACAAGGAAGGTACCAAAGGCAAGGATGGCAATACCAATACCGTAGTGTGAAGTCATTGCAGTACCGAGAAAGAAGTGCCCGAGACCAAACGATGCAATGGCGGATGTTGCTCCAATAACGGGGATAACATCCGACGCGTCAGCTTCACGCAATGTACTAAACATCGAAACAAGCGCAATAAAAAATGTATACGCAGCAAGATATGCGAGCGCAACGACTTCAAGAGTTGGTCGGAGTACATTATCAAATGAAGGAAAGTGAATACCGCCAAACGAGAATGGGAGGAACCCTAAGAAATACACACCGACCCACGCACCTGAAATAAGGCAGGTGTAAAACCCATATACGAATGGCTTCGGAAGTATCTTTTCGTCACTTACAATACGCTTATCGACAATCGCGACAATCGCATTAAGAAACTGTGCCACTGCAGCTAAAAATATCCAATTCATGTCAGATTATTGTACCGCATTCTTGGTACAGATTTCCTTATACACGTGGGCAGAAGGTCGAATAGTTCTCTTCAGGGTTTTATAATCGACTTCCACGAGACCGAAACATTTTTCAAACCCGAGCGCCCATTCGTAGTTATCAAGCAGTGACCAGTACATATGGCCACGGACATCCGCACCACGCTCTATTGCGCGCCACATAGCCTCTACCTGTCGCCTGATGTAGTCAGCCCGATACTTATCCTTCTTGTCTGCAATACCAGATTCGGAAACATAGAGAGGCTTCTCATATCGCGCGAGCATCATGAGCGACTCTTCAAGTCCCTCAGGATATATATCCCAATCCATATCAGTTTTCTTGTAGACTGCAGTATCTCCAAATTTCTTGTGAAAATAGTAATTGAGACCAATAGAATCACAATTCTTGTGCACCCGATTCATAAACCAGTATGTCCATGCGTAATTTGCAACCCATGCAATGATCTTATTAAAAGGATTCCAGTTTGCATGAAATAAAATCACATGTTTAACCATACTCACATCGACATCCGCCGAGACGTTTTTAATGGCACGATACGCCCTATTGTGCGCAAGGACGAGATGTCTCATCACCTGCATATAGAGAAAAAGTGGTCGGAATCCCTTTTTTGCCTTTGACTCAAAGGTGCGTCCAGAATTTGTAATAGAGATGAGGTCGGTGAGTGCAAATCGCTTAAATGGTGGCCAGCTTCCTCGGAGCCATCCGTTTGAACCATATACGTTTGGTTCGTTCATCGTTGCAAAATCATCACAGAGGTCACAGAGTTTTAACACAACAAACGCACAGTAACGGGCAAAGATTTCTGGTGAATCCTTCCGTTCAAATCCACCGCGCTCACTGAACCACTGCGGAAGTGTAAAATGCCAAAGTGTCACATATGGACGAATCCCACGGACCCTGAGTGCGGTAAGAACCGAGCGATAGTGCGTAATTGTGGTCTCATCAAACTTCCCTTCCTCAGGCTCAATACGTGCCCACTCGACTGAGAGGCGATGAGCGTTGTGTCCGAGCGATAGTGCAATATCAAAATCCTCTTCATACCTATTGTAGTGGTCACACGCCTTTCCACAAACTGGAACCCTCCCCTCACGACCAGCTTCAGCCCAATCAGTGTTTTCTATACCACCCTCAACTTGATACGACGCTGTCGCCGCACCCCAAGAGAACCCTTTCGGAAAAGTCATTATTTCTACCTGCTTCATAGTAAAGAGAGTGTACCATATAGAAATACCTAAAAATCAACCTATTCACGAAAGGTTCTTGGTGCTAAATACTCAAGCCATTTTTTGTAGAGGGCTGTCGTCGCTATGACGTCTCGAGAATTATAAAGCGCGATGTCGCGGAACTTTTTCGTTCGAAAAAGTTCCGCGACATCGTCCCCGCTCACCCCCTCCCCCTTCGGACTCGTAATTCCAAAAGCCCGACAGAACAAATGCAAAGACGGTCTGCGTTGCATCGCTCCATAAAATGTCATTTGGTCTTGGAGGTCGACATGTCGTACAGACTTTTGTTGATAGAGGTACCGTCCCTCCATAAGATCTTGCGAGGGTCGAATTCCATGAACGGCAGACCTAAGATTTAAAAATGGCACGTCAAACCCTCTTCCGTTAAACGTCACAAATGTGTCATAGCTTTTTGCACCCTCCCAAAAATCTTCGAGCATATCTCGCTCGGTTCGTGACTTTAAAACAAACTCACCAGATTCTTCATCGGCGCGCTCTTCCCCTTGGTAGTACACCACACCTTGCTTTCGCTCTACATCATAGAGCCCGATTGCAACAACACTCCCCGTAAGTGGTGAAAATCCGAGTCCCTCTTTGAGGTCTTTAAGGAGTGAATCATGTTCCTCCCCGTGTGCGCACGTTCTCTCAATCCAACGAGTGAGCACCTCTTGAGTGGTCTCATCGAGTGAGTCCCACGACTCACCAACAGTCTCGATATCAAAGACTAGTGTCGCCATAGGTAGTAGAAGCTGTTGTTGTGGATGCCTGAGACACAAAGACATCCGCCTGTTCTATGACAAGCGACTCTTCAGAAACAACAGGGTCGTCTTTAGGAGATGACGGAACATATGAACGCCGAACTTTTTCAATAAATGAATCCCTGGTATCGTGCACTGTATCCTCACGATAGGGCTTGAGACTATACCCATCATGTGGCGGAAGGAAGAGTGCGGGATTCTGCACCTCTTCGACATATTGTGGAGCTTGGGATGGAGACAGGAAAAAGCCCGCAACGATAGTTACGCAAACGAAGGAACCAATGAGAACAAAAAAATCACGAGTCTTTGGCATGTAGGTAATAGTACAACACCCGTGAGGGCTTCGCCCTCACGGGTGTGTATGACCTAATTTATACCATAAGTCGCAATTGCGACTTATGGTATACATATCACCTACCCAATTTTAACCTCAATCAGTTTTTCTACCCTTCGTATATCGGCAAGCAATTTTGCACGTTCAGTATTATAGAGCGTAAGCGTAAACACTGCTTTTCCGCCATGGCGCGCAAACTGGCACCGATCACCAATCTTTTTAATCAACTTTATTTCAACAAATGACTTGAGTTCCTGACATTTCTTGATACCCTTGAGTCCTACAATTCTCCCCTCTTTCTTTGGGTACCACTTCAGTGTTGCTGCGAAGCCCTTACATTTCTTTGGAATAATTGGCTTCTTGGGAAGGCGAATGAGAATATCGTTGAGTGAATGGTCGATGTCACAACTGAGGCGATGGAGCTTATCTCGAAAGCCACCCACCCGAGGACCAATTTCAATAATTTTCCACACGTCATCAATTTTCATAAGTTCGACGTGTGCGGTCGTGTTCCGAAGTCCAAGCGCATGAATCCCTGCCTCTCCGGCCAAATGTGCACGTTCAATTGACGGTTGTTTGAGGTTTGTAGGGCTGAGGTGAAGATAGTTAAAAAAATCTTCGTGACCAATGTTGTGCCCCGTAAGCACTCGCACCATGGGACAAAAATACACTTTTCCTCGTGAATTGACATACGCATCGACAGAATACATGTCCCCTTCCATAAACTCTTCAACAATAATTCGTGGTCGCTCAGTCCTCCCATTCTCTGCGTATGTGCGATCAATCTTCTCCCCCAAATTGGTGAGTGACCTCTTCAGCTCATCCTCGTGATAGCACACGGTCACGAGAAGGCTCTGTGCGAGATTGGTCGGCTTCACAATCATAGGAAACTTAATCTTTTCAATAACACGAGTTCGCTCGGCCTTCGTGTTCTCTTTCACCACGGTATATTTCGGAGAGAATTTTGGCGCAAGCAAACGAAATCGTCTACGCATCTCGAGTTTGTCCGTCGCCCACATGAGTGACTCTGTCGTCGGTGTGCGAAGGTACGGGACATGCGGTATCACTTCGATGAAGCGTGCCATGTGTGACTCAGACCGACAGGTGATAGCGCAGAGCTCACTCTGATATGGAGCAAGCGCTTCCGCAATACGGGCAGGAGTACTGAGGTCACACTCGAGGAGTATATCGAGACCGCTGTATGATTCCCTTTCCTTATACTCGGCATGCCCGATATCTCGGATAAGCATAATACGGAACTTCCGCTTCTCTCGCCTTTCGTACGCACGAATACTCTCCACCGCGCCAGGGGGCAACATCATAACGTACACAATGATATTCTTCTCCTTTTTTTTCATGAAAAATTGCAAAATACGAGTGCTTTTGCAGATGAATACGTAATGATAGTCTCTATAAAATTCGCATAACTATACTACATTATCGGACGAAAGTACAGGCATTCTCCATTACCTCCTGTTGTTATTTTGAAAGTTTCCTCTATGATTGCGGTATGGAAGAAAAGAGAAAATATATTTTCTTAAATGCCGGTACCGAGACACGGAGAGCTCTCGTTGCTGGAATTGGTGATTTTCCTTACGAGTGGTATCACACGAAAAATATGATTCTCCACATCAATAAGGATGGGAAGCCTATTTTTGTATATGAAAATGTACCCGTTGATTTCAACTCTGCGCATGTATTCACGAGACTCCGCGCAAACGATCAACAATTCTGTGGAATACTCTACGACTATTTCAGGCATCACCACATCCCCGCAAGCGACCCCATCAACCACTCCTATGAAAATAGTGCCGAGAAAGTATCACAAATGATCCTCCTCTCACTCGCAGGAATTCGTGTTCCCGAAACAATTATTTTTAGAGAGGAGGGATATCATAGTAATAGAGCATATATAGAAAAAAATTGTACCTTCCCACTCGTCTTTAAGACCGATGGGAGCAAGGGAAAAAATGTTCACTATGTCGACACAACAGAAGAGCTCGGTGCGCTCGTTGTAAAAAAGAGACAGCATGTGCGTGCACTCATACAGCCATTTATCGAAAACACTTTTGATACTCGGACAATCGTCGCCTTTGGAAAAATTCTCGGAAGCATCAAGCGAACGCGCACAGGGGGACATCTCAACAACATTGCTCAGGGTGCAGAAGCGTCACTCTATGAACTTACCGAAGCGGAGCAAGAGATCGCGATACATTCTGCGCGGGTATGTGGCATTGATGTCGCTGGAGTTGATATGATTCACACTGAAGCGGGACCTGTGATCCTTGAGGTAAATAAATCACCACAGGTACACGGGTTCGAATCCGTACATAAATTTAAGGTATTTGAAAAAGTAGCAGAGCTAATGAACAGGATGTAGTACAACAAAAACACCACAGACCCCAAAGAGGTCTGTGGTGTTTTTTGTTTGTTTCTCTAACTCGCGCGTGATTTTCTGCTCTTTTTTACTACCGTTGCTTTTTCAACGGCGACTATTTCTTTTGCCAATCTCTCGGCTTCAAGTTGCGCAGCGAGTAAATCTGCAGCCGCTTTTTCGGCTGCCAACTTTTCTGCTGCAATTTTTGCCGCAAGTGCATCCGCAACAGCTTTGTCCTGAGTTGCTTTCTGATCTGCAATTTGTTTTGCAATGGCCTCAGAAAATTGAATATTTGTTTTTACTGGAACAGGTACCACGGGTTCAGTGGTGGTCGGTGCTGGCTCAAGAGGTTCGGTACTACTTGAAATAGTGACAATACTGTTATCAATTTCAGCTTGAGTAAATGTCCAATCATCCATTGAATCAGGGTCAGTGATGCTGATTGCGCTCAATTCTTCCGGAAGCATTGGCTGTGCATAGTATACGTATGTGCCAATAGACAGTGTTGCAAAAATAACCCCGAATGAAAATAGGACATTTTTAAAATCTTTTGTAATTTCCATATCAATAAGATTGCTTACCAACTAGCCTATCTTTTGCCACATGTGTGTCTCCTTCTTCATCACCTCACACTCCCCGCACTTAAAATTATCAGGAAGAGTCTCCCAGAGCGTCCCTGGCGGAATGCCCCGTTCAGGACAGCCAGCTTCTTCGCTGTACATCCACCCACACTCTAAACATACATACTGGGCCATACAAAAAATATATTACATTTGATTATGCGTACGAGTATACACAACCATTATTAAGATTGGATGAATGGTTTAGGACGTTATACACAGGGGAAGCGGAGTGAGAAAGTCGTTCCCTTTCCTCGTATACTTGTGACTTCAATAGTTCCCCTATGTTGCATACAAATCTCCTTCACAATCGAGAGCCCAAGGCCAGACCCAACAACATCTTTCTGTCTGCGTGCCTGATCAACTTTATAGAACCTTTCAAAAATATGCGGAAGGTGTATCTCATCTATTCCGATACCGGTATCGCTCACGATAAGGAAGACGCTTCCTTCTCTCTCTGAGATAGTGAGTGTAACCGTTCCCTCTGGTCTATTGTAATCAATTGCATTCTTGAGGAGGTTTAATACAAGGCGCAACATGTCGTTCTCATTCCCCACAAGAGACACATTGGGTTCTATTGAGGTGTTGAGGGTAACACCTTTTAACGTGGCATACGAACTCATGTCTTTGCACGCCGTCTCACATACATTGGAAAATAGAAACGGTGTGCTGGAGCTTGTGGTACCCCCTTCGTGTTGCGCAAGAATGAGAAGGTCATTCGAGAGTCTGATGATTCTCTCGACCTCTTCCTGAAGTTCTATCACATACGTTTTATATTCTGACTCACTCCGTGTACCTCTAAGTATGAGCTCCGTCCCCGCCTTCATTACCGAGAGCGGTGTCCGAAGCTCGTGTGCAGCATCTGAAATGAATCTCTTCTGTCGTTCATATGACTCGGCGAGTGGAGTGAGCGTTCTACGTGCGAGCAGGTAAGAAATGCTTATGGTAATGATAAGAAGAAACCCATCTGTTGTTATAAGCACATCGATAAGATTCTCTTTAATCTCATGAGATATCGATTCGTCTTGTAGGTCGATAATATCCCCACGCTCATCATCTACCAAAAACGCACTCTGTATATCAGCGGAAATGAGTGTGTACACGAGCACATTAAACGCCATGAGTATGACGCACACGCCAATCGTGTAATACGCGGTCAGACGTATGACCGCACCACTAAAACTATCCGCGCGTACATGTGTAGCCCGTGCCACGAACCGTTTGAATATATCGCTCATTCGTGTCATTAAGTTTCTTTCTTATCTGCCGTATGTATACATCAGTAATATTGCTGAATGCACTATAGGCGAAATCCCAGCAATGTTCAAGTAATTCTTCTCTCGTCACAACCCTATCGGCATTTCGCATGAGATACTCGAGAATGGCGTACTCCTTCTGTGTGAGTGGGATACTCTTCCCACCCTGTGTGAGAAGGTGCTTTCCACTATCGAGTACAAGATTTTGAACGACAACCACTCCTATGAACTTCTCGGGTGGTCTGCGGAGGAGAGATCGCACGCGAGCGAGAAGCTCTTTCATATCGAACGGTTTCACGAGGTAATCATCGGCACCACTGTCGAGCCCCACGACCCTATCATCCACATCCCCCCGTGCAGTGAGCATGAGAATTGGAGTGAGTATGTCTTGATCTCGCAACTCACGACACACCGCCATTCCGTCTTTTTCAGGAAGCATTCCGTCAAGAACGATAACATCGTAGTGACCACCCTGTGCCATACGTTCGCCACGCATGCCATCATGCACCACATCAACAGCATACCCCTCTCCCTCAAACATCTGTTTAATGTATCGTGCAAGCTTCTCATTGTCCTCGACTACAAGTATCCGCATGTGGATAGTATACACGGCATTCATCTTCTATTCATCTTGGAGTAGTATTCTTATTATTGATATGCAACGTGAATTCGAATTCAACGACCACCTCATGGGAACAGACCTTTCTACTGCCATCATTACAGAAAATGAGACGGTGGCATCAGAAATCTATAGCCTTTCGCTTGGACGACTCCGTGCATACGAAGCCCAATTTTCTCGATTCGATACAACGAGTGAGTTATCGCGACTAAATCGTGAACGTTCGTGTGTTGTCTCACCACTCTTCGTCTCTCTCCTCCACATTGCACGCGACCTCTACGCAAAGACCGATGGCCACTTTAACCCACTATTACAGATTGAGCGCTTTGGCTATACCGAGACATACGAAGCGATAAAAGGAGTTACCCAGAAACAAAATGCACTTCCCTATAATACCAATTTCAGTATGGTTACAATCGATGAACAGGCCAACCGCGTAACACTCGAGGGTGATCAAAAACTTGATTTTGGTGGATTCCTCAAAGGACACCTCGCCGAAGTCGAGGCAAAACACATCATGGAGACACACAAGGACGTACACGGCGTTATTGTGAACATTGGTGGCGACATCCACACACGAGGTCGTGATGCGCATGGCAACGTCTTTGTGTTTCAGATTGAAAACCCCGTCACCGGACACGGCCTTGATGTACCCCTTGAAAATACCAGTCTCGCCACGAGTGGTACCTCAAGGCGTGCGTGGGACACCGACAAAGAACGGATGCACCACATACTTGCGCGCGACGGCACCCACAACCCAAAGACGGACATTGTCTCGTCGAGCGTCATCCATGAGTACGGCGCACACGCAGAAGCTTATGCCAAGACACTCATGACACTTACCCCAGAGATGCTCGAATCCATGACGAGCGAAACGTTACAATACGCACTTATTTATTCAGACGGAACCGCACACACATCACTATGAAATATTATATTAAAGCAATCTCATACACGCAGGAATTTCTTTTAGGCCTCGGTATTTTTATTCTCACGGCACTCCCCCTCGCTGTTCTGTACGACATCGAGGCGGTCACCTCACTGGTACTGTACGATGTGGTGCACATCACACTGTTTTTCGTCATGGTCATTCGCCCGCTTGCAGACATTTGGACAAATACTCAGTACGTGCGACCGCTCGTCATACTCCGCAAAGGCTTTGGCGTTGTATCAGCATCAATTGTCGTTGCATTCCTACTCGCAAAATTAATCGCAGACCCCAGTGGATACATACAAAACTTTTTTACCACAGCGTACTGGTCACTCGAAAATTATGCACTTTTTGCACACCTCGCTGACGTTACCGCAATTCTCCTCCTTATCACCTCCAATAAATTTTCTAAGCGCGTCCTCGGAGCGTGGTGGAAGCGGATTCAACGACTCTCATACGTGTATTTTTATGCAAGTGCACTCTACGTATACCTTTCGTTCGGTGAAAATCTGATACTCAGCTTCATGGCTATTGTGACAATAGTAACCATTGTGGCATACGTCAAAAATACCCCTAAAATCGAAGTAATAAAAGCAACAACAGTATGAGCATACAAATACAAGAAGGGGTCATCTCACACGTCACTGACCTGACCAAAACTGCAAAGGAGGTCATCATTACGCTCGCTGATGCGCTTGTGTGTCCTCCAGGATCATTTGTTAATTTCTTCATTGAAATCAATGGTGCACCTGTACGCCGTGCATACTCTGTCGTTCATGCAGACAAAGAACAGAAAACGATAACCCTTTCAATTCGTCATACACTGAAGGGCACTGTAACACCTGAATTCTGGAAGGACGACATCATTGGACGTACGGTACGCGTCATGGGCCCTCTAGGACTCAATACCGCAGATAAACTTTCTCATGCAACAGTACATCTCTTCGCGTACGGTATTGGTGCGGGAGTCATAAAAGCAATTGCAGAATATTCCCTTCAGAATCCTACCGTCACCACAATGACCATCACCACAGGAAGTCGAAACGAGGAAGACATTGTCTACAAAACGTACTTTGACGAAATTGCGAAAGACAATCCTCACGTCACCGTCAAATATGTGATCTCAGACCCACTTGACCAGAGCTACCCATTCAAGGGATACGTACAAGACCATCTTGAAGGACTCTCATTTGATGATTCTGATGTCTATATGTGTGGACAAGAGAAAGCCTGCAATGCCCTTCTTGAAAAGATTAAAGCAACCAACCCACAAAATACTTCATTCTTTGTTGAAGCATTTCATTAAAATATTTCCTAAGATGACTCGAAGCTCGCAAAACTCGCGGGAAGCAAAGCTTCCGGCGAGTTTTAACTTATAATTCATCAATAGGGAATCTTACACTCTTCGAAACAATGCGCGCCTCTATTTAACGTATAGATACGCTCCCTTCCCTCGTCGCGCACCGAGACCGCATCAACGGATTTGAGGACATTGAGGTGGTGCGTAATGGTTGGCTGTTTAAGCTTTAAGACTTTTGTGAGTGCACCGACGGTCTCACCATTCCCTGCTTTTCCAAGAAGACAGACGAGTTTATATCGACTCTCCACGCCGACCACTTTAAAGCAATCTGGGCAGAGTAACTCCTCGCTCGCAATAGATTGCTTAACCCACGCTGGACGCCCATGCATTCGTGTTTCGGAATTTTCTGTTTTTATGCCTTTTTTTGTCTTTTCCACAGTGTGATAAAATATATAGATAGCTATCTATATATTATGTATAGATTAGTATCTATTAATAGTAGCAAATGTTGCGAATGAAGCAACGCCTTTTAGAAACACTATGCCAAATACAACATCAGAGAATTCGTTCCCTTCACACATCACCAAGCGAAGTGGGCGGAGAGTATCCTTCAACAAAGCAAAGATTGCACGCGCAATTGAAAAGGCGCTTCATGCGACCGGTGTCTACAAGCAGGCAATCCCAGAAAAGATAACCAAGGCGGTTATTGCTGAACTTAAAAACCGCTACGCAGGAGACAAGGAAGTCGCACCGTCGGTTGAAGAGGTGCAGGACATCATTGAGAAGACTCTGATGGAGGTGGGGTATCTTGATACCGCAAAGGCATACATCCTCTACCGTGAGCAACATGCGCAAATTCGTCGAATGATTCAAACAGAATCAATCGATCTCGTCGACCAATATCTTGCGGTTGCAGATTGGCAGGTGAAAGAGAACAGCAACATGGCCTTCTCACTCCAAGGACTCAACAACTACATCGCCTCTGAAGTCTCAAAGAACTATTGGCTCAACAAGATATACCCTCCCGAGATTCGTGATGCACACCAGAACGGTGACTTCCACCTCCACGATCTCAATCTCCTCTCAGTGTACTGCGTTGGTTGGGATCTCTATGACCTCCTTATGCGTGGCTTCGGTGGTGTCCCTGGAAAAGTGCAGAGCAAACCCGCAAAGCACTTAAAGACCGCGCTCGGCCAAGTAGTGAACTTCTTCTATACCCTTCAAGGTGAAGCTGCAGGAGCCCAAGCATTTTCAAATGTTGACACACTCCTCGCTCCATTTATCTGGTATGACCACCTCTCGTATGATGAGGTCAAACAGGCAATCCAAGAATTCGTCTTCAATGTGAACGTACCGACACGCGTTGGTTTCCAGACACCATTCACCAACATCACCCTTGACCTCAATGTTCCAAAGCATTACGAAAAAATGCGAGTCATCGTCGGTGGAAAGCAGATGAAAGAAACGTACGGTGATTTCAAGAAGGAGATGGATATGTTCAATCGAGCATTCCTCGAAGTAATGAGCGAGGGTGACGCATCTGGTCGCGTATTTACCTTCCCTATTCCTACGTACAACATCACGAAAGATTTTGATTGGGACAATGAGAATATTGTGGCGCTTTGGGAATCTGCAGCAAAATATGGTATCCCCTATTTCTCAAACTTCGTAAACTCTGACATGAGCCCCGACGATGCCCGCTCAATGTGTTGCCGTCTCCGTATCGACAATCGTGAACTTCAAAAACGAGGTGGTGGTCTCTTCGGCGCAAACCCACTCACCGGTTCAATTGGTGTTGTGACGGTGAACCTTCCACGACTTGGAAAAACCTCAAAGAACAAGGCTGATTTCATGAAGAAACTCGGAGAAATCATGGATACTGCGAAGGAAAGTCTCGAGATAAAGCGAAAGGTACTCGAGTCCATGACCGACAAAAATCTCTACCCATACACCAAGTACTACCTCGAGAGCATCAAGACTGCCTACGGGTCATACTGGAAAAACCACTTCTCTACCATCGGTCTCGTGGGTATGAATGAAGCAATCGCAAACCTCCTCGATACCGACATCACGACACCCGAGGGTTCAAAGTTTGCTGAGGATGTACTCGACTTCATGCGTACACGAATTTCTGACTATCAGGAAGCGACCGGCAACAACTACAATCTCGAGGCAACACCTGCAGAGGGAACGTCATACCGTCTCGCGCTCATCGACCAAAAGCAGTTCGATGACATGATATTTGCAAACGGTGTTGGAAACGATGTCGCCGACCCATACTACACAAACTCAACACATCTCCCTGTCCAGCACACCGATGATGTCTTTGAAATTCTCGAACTTCAGGACACTCTCCAAACAAAGTACACCGGCGGTACGGTCATCCACTTCTTCATCGGAGAGCGAATTCAGGATGTGAATTCTGTGAAGACGCTCGTGAAAAAAATCTGTACTGAATATCATCTCCCCTACTTCACTATCACACCAACATTCAGTGTCTGTATGAACCACGGGTACCTTCATGGTGAAGTCTTCACCTGTCCTACCTGTGAGAGCGAATGCGAGGTGTACACTCGTATTGTGGGCTACCTGCGACCCGTTGAGCAGTGGAACAAAGGTAAGCGTGCAGAGTACGGCAACAGAAAGCACGTAGATCAAAAAGCGCTTGGCGTTCCTACTACGGAAACCACCGTATGCGAATAGGTGGACTCCAAAAGAATTCTCTTATTGATTACCCAGGAAAAATATCTGCGATTGTCTTTACAATTGGGTGTAACTTTCGTTGTCCCTACTGTCATAATCCTGAACTTGTCGATGAGACTGCCGATGAAATACCTGAAGCAGACATATTCGCGTTCCTTGAAAAACGAAAGGGGCTCTTGGAAGCCGTCACCATCACCGGCGGAGAGCCGACAATGCACGACGACCTCCTGTCCTTCATACGGAAAGTGAAAGACCTTGGATTCCTCGTAAAGCTTGATACCAATGGCACTAACCCGAGTACCCTCGCGCAAGCACTTGAAGAAAGACTCGTCGACTACGTCGCGATGGATATCAAATCTCCACTTGCAACATATGAGAAAACGGCCAACAGGCCGGTTGATACAGTCGCTATTCGAAAAAGTATCGACCTTCTCATACATGGCAATACTCAGTATGAATTTAGGACGACACTTGTAAAAAGCCTTATTACCCCTGAGGACCTTGATGGTATCGGGAACGATATACAGGGGGCGGAGCGTTACTACCTACAAAAATTTGTCCCCACAAAGACCCTAAATCCAGCATTTCTTCGCAAGACCACCTTCACTGATGAAGAACTTGAGCGTATGAGAGTCAACATGCAGAAGTATGTAAAGGAGTGTATTATTCGATGATATGAGGACTATCTATCTCGATCATGCAGGAGCAACACCCGTGAGAGACGAGGTGTTTTCAGCCATGTCTCCTTATTTACAAGACGTGTATGGGAATCCTTCCTCGATTCACCACATGGGACGAGAAGCGTATGATGCTGTAACGAAGGCACGGACTGAGATAGCACAGGCACTCGAGGTGAGTCCGAATGAAATTATCTTTACAAGTGGCGGTACCGAAGCAAACAACCTTGCCCTCCGCGGTGTCGCGCAGAATGTGCGACTTACGAAGTCGCACATTCTTGTTTCTGCGATTGAACACAAGTCTGTACTCGAAACTGCACACGCACTCTCACAACAAGGATTTGAGGTTGAATATATTCCGGTAGATGAGTACGGTATGGTGCATGTTGAAGACGTAGTAACTCGCGTAAGAAACGACACATTACTCATCTCCATAATGTATGCAAACAACGAAATAGGGACTATTGAACCAATCGCTGAAATTGCAGAAGCACTCCATGAAAAATTTGGAAACGCACGCCCTCTCTTCCACACCGATGCATGTCAAGCACCTGGCCAGCTCAAAGTTTCGCCACATGAGCTTGGTGTCGACCTCATGACGCTCAACAGCGGGAAGATCTATGGTCCCAAGGGTGTTGGGATACTCTATGTTCGTGAGGGAGTGTGTATCACCCCACAAATCGTTGGGGGTGAACAAGAACGACACCTGCGCGCCGGCACTGAGAACGTTGCTGGAATTGTTGGCTTCGCTCGAGCGCTCACGCTCGCTACAGAAGAGCAAGCAACAACGGCAGTCCGTCTCTCCTCACTCAGAGATACGTTTATCTATTCCATTCGAATGGAAGGTTTTGGGGCTATATTGAATGGGCACGAAACAGAACGCCTCCCTGGAAATATTCATTTCTCTTTCCCTGCCATCGAGGGTGAGGCGCTCGTTTTACTCCTCGATAGTCATGGCATTTGTGCATCAACCGGCTCGGCCTGTAATGCACACGATCTTCTTCCCTCTCATGTCCTCCGTGCTACAAAGCGGGCAGGAGAACACATTCACGGAAGCCTCCGTCTTACACTGGGAAGAAGTACAACTGAGGAAGAACTTGATGTAACACTAAAAACGCTTATCGCGTGTGTCGAGCGACTACGAGCACTTTCACCACTCCCCCTCAAACTATGAACAAGGAAACAAAAAACATTCCCGATGTAACCTCATGTGGGCAGAGTTCTTCGTGGCTCTATAACGATACAGTGAAAGAACATTTTCTAAATCCTCGAAATATTCTTATTAATGACACACAGCATGAGAGTGACGGCATCGGTATTGTCGGTAGCCCCGCCTGCGGTGACATGATGGTGGTGTGGATTAAGGTTGATAAGGATTCAGAGCGAATCACCGAATGCGTCTGGAGGACCTTTGGATGTGCATCTGCAATTGCATCCACCTCAATGATGTCTGTCATGGCGACTGAGAACGGAGGTATGACGCTCCATGATGCAAAGCGTCTCAGCCCCGAAGCAATCCTCGACCGTCTCGGTGGACTTCCCGATAGAAAGTATCACTGCTCAGTTCTCGGTCACCAAGCATTGCGTGAAGCTGTTCTAGATTTTGAGACAAACCATGCAAAGCAATAGTACCGTTAGCTACACAATTCTTGAGAAGCGGAATGAAACACCCAGTGTCTTTTCACTTGTGCTCAGAGTAGAAGGTGAACGACCACCATTTCTTGCGGGACAATATCTCACCGTCCGCCTTCCCCACTTTGAGCCAGTAGAGGGAAAGAGTTACAGCATCGCAAGCACACCACGTGAGAAAAATATTACACTCACCATAAAAGAAATGGGCGGATTTTCGCGCGCAATACTCGCACATGAAGTCGGAGACACGATCACCACATCACTTCCCTATGGCTTCTTCTACCCAGAACCAGACGAATCATCTGGTCTTGCATTTGTGATCGGTGGCATTGGTATCACCCCCTGTATGAGTATCATTGGAGACCTCCTTGAACACGACTACCAAAAACCAATTACTCTTTTTTACTCAAACAGAACGCAGGCTGATATTGTTTTTAAAAACGCGCTCGACACCCTCTCACAAAAACACCCCAATTTTAAAATTCACTATTTCATCACTCGAGAACCCATTCAAGGCCGGGCCTTGAATGGGCAGTCGGTAACCTATGACAGAATGACTGCGGACTTTATTACGACGAACGTCCCAGACCCTCATGAAACAGATTTCTTTATCTGTGGCTCCATAGACTTCACCAAAGACATGTGGAAGTCACTGAAGACAGAAGGAATAGAACACACCCGTCTCTTCACCGAAGGCTTTTTCTAAGGAAGTTCTGAAATATCCCACAAGCTCCAATTGGAGCTTGTGGGATATTTTGTATTTCACCCCTACTTAGACACGCCCTTTCGCTTTGGTGCTGTTCCTACGAGAATGAAAAGTACAATAAGTACCGCGAGTGCAATACCGATACCCACCCATGGCACCCATGGAAGGCGCTCAGTGAGACGACTCTCTTCATCGTCACATTCATCTCCAATGCCATCGTGATCAATATCGCGCTGGGTCTGATTGGGAATATTGATGCAATTGTCATTTACATTGAGAATCTGATCCCTGTCGTAGTCATCACACTCATCCCCAACACCGTTTCCGTCAATATCTTTTTGATCAGCATTCGCTACCAAAGGACAATTGTCATTGAGGTTGGGGACAATATCACCATCTGAATCAGCTTGCAGAAAAGCAACATTCTTTACCCATACCGGTGGAAGAATTGGTTGTATACCGACATCATTTACAAGGTCTCCGTGTGGGCCATAGGGGACGTTTACAAATCTGTCGGGATTGCGATAGATGAAATAGACGGTCTTTGGTTGCGCAAGGAATCGAAGGCCTCGAAAAAGTTCCATTCGTCCACTTGTCACACCAGTCTGATACGACTGATGAACGAGTGAATAGATGTATTCACTCGTACCATTTTCCACAACAACATACGCATTCTGTGACACCGCAGTACCTTCCTCGAGTGGAACCTCGACAACAGTCGGTACAAGAATTTGGAAAGGACCAACGGTAGTATTTTCGTGGTACACAGAGACGACAGTATCATCGACAGCAGAAACTGTCTGAGTCCATGTCAGTGCAAAAAGTACGAAAACACCAATACGAAATACCATATTCATATCTATTGCAATTCTGGGTTAGCGCTTTTCTGTTTAATAAATGCTGTCGACATGAGGAGTGCACCAATAACGAAGAAAGTAATGATACGCTCGGTGAGTGCCATATTCCACACATCAATGAAGAGGAGCCGTGCAATGACAAGACCAACAAGGATGCTTCCCGACCACGTATATATCTTATTCCCATGGAAGCGACCCATAACAAACAGTGGGATACCGATGAGTGTATAGATAATGAGTGAGAACGTCGTCGCAATGTCGTCTGCCATAGTTGCGTGGAAGATTCGCCATATGAGAGTGAGTCCATACACTGAACCGAGGATAAGGAATACTGCACCAAGATGGGACTCTTTCATATGGCGCTTCGCCGAATCAAGCAGTGTGAGTCCGCCGATTGCAAAAGCGAGTCCTACAGTGAGTAGTACAAAGAGATGATCATAGGATATGCCATTTCTCCACGAGTATGACATAAGACTCTCAAATGAAAGAATGCAGGGAATGAAGAAGAGCAGACTCACATTTGTAGTCACCCGATGGTCATCAAGCGCATATGACGTGAGCAATATCGCAAATAGAATTTCCGTAGCGAGCGCAATGGTGAAGACAGAACTATCCAACTCTATTGCCGTCGCAACAACGAGTAGTAAGAAGCTTATCGCAGTGTAGATATAAAAGAGGATACTCTTCTCTGTATTTCTATAGACAATGTAGCTCCCAAATGCAAAGACAAGCATCCAGGCCACACAGAGGAGGCTTTGCCACTCAGGAGATGCCGCTGCCAGTATCCACATGATGAGGTACATACCAGTACCGAGCCCAATCGTGATGTGTATTTGCTTTGTCTCATTTGTTTCATTAAATATGACACCCACAATATTCGCAATGAAGAAGACTGTTGTGAATATAAAGGAGAATAACAGTGCAATATCTTGATCTGCACCACTCACACTCAAATACGGGAGACCATACAGGAAGACAACAATGAGTGAAATAAATGTGAGAATACTCCATCGTCTGACATTCACCACCCACAATGTTCCGAGAACGACAACAAGAAGATACGAGAACATTTCAAAAACGCCAAATTCTGGATCAATAACAAGGAGCGGGGCTATCGAGGCAAGTACGAGGCCGGTAACTGCAAGTGATTTCTGGTCATACCGCACACTCACAAATGCGACATACGCTATCGACATGAACATAATAGTGAGCGCCACGCTTGGCGTGAAAAAATCATACAACTGGCGCGCTGCGGTTATGGTGAGAAGAATCGTAGTTGAACCAATGGCGGTAAAGATACCTCCCTGATGTTCATACTTTCGAATACGCCACGTACCGAGCGCGAGGAAGGCAACTCCGAGAAGTATACCGAAGGTGATTCGTCCAACAGGCCCTATCCAGTTGTTTGCGAAGGCATAACTCACAAACCATCCGAGCGCGAGGAGGAAGAGAAACGCCCCCAGCTTGACCATAAAGTCTTTCTTGAGCCATATCTCAAACTCACTTTCCTTATAGCTCATGGCTGTACTTTGCCGAGGGATCTCTCTTTGCTCTGCTGTGTACGCAGGCGTAGGTATTGATTGCATCGGGATAGCTTGTGGCATTTGAACAGGAGCGGTCTTTGGCATCTCCATAGCCTGCACTTTCGCCACACCTGGAGCCTGTTGTGTCCTCCTCACTTCCTCCGTCAAAGCATCAATCTTACTGCCAATTATGTACATCCACACCCCAAAGAAAATAAAAATAAATAGCTCCATACCAAATAAAGTGAGTTTATAAATTACCGCGTTATTACACCTAGTATATACCAATATAAAAATACTGGTTTTGCCTATGGTAATAACGTCTCGTGCCCACACATACCAGACTAGAGGACGTATTGAAAAATGTGCGACGTCCGACGTCGCACATTTTTATTCAAACACGATTTCAAACGGGTACATCCCCATGCCACAACTCCCCTCGAGAGGACCCGCATCCTGAACTCCAACATCAATATCAGTTGAACCTGTCTGTGGAAGTATCTTTGATATATCCATGCTCGGGATACGCACTGAGGATGAACAATCGAATGTTGCTACCGTGTTAAAGCGAATGGTTGTTGGTACCCCAGCCTTCGCAATACTCTTTCGCGGGAGATACCCACCCTTCGCATCGATTTCAACAATCTGTGTTCCATCAACAATCGAAACATTATTTTCTTTTATTGCCTTTTCAATTGGTGCACTGTTGTTCTCGTTTGAAAACATGACCGCGCCCCCAATGAGCACTATCGACACTGCAATTGCTATAAGTATTCCTTTCATAGTTGTTAAGTATACTAGAAGTTAAATATTGGGGAAATTATCCCAATTATCACGAGACTATTAATGAGATTAAAAAGTGCAAAGGCAATCACGATGAGACCAGCGCTCTTAAAGAAGATTCCTGATTTTGAACTGTTTTGTATACTGAATGAACTAAAACTTATAAGCGCGAGTACAGGAAGAGTTCCAAGAGCAAAGGCGAGCATCGTCAAACCACCAGAGAGGAATGAGCCAGTACTCAGGGTGTAAAGTTGCATTGACTGGGTGAACCCACAGGGGAGAAAAAATGTCGCAACACCGACCAGAAGTGGTGTGAGCGTATGGTTGAATCTTGAAACGCCGTGGGCATGTCGCGCAATGAATTTTGGCATTGCGGGCTGTAGCTTCTTTGTGAAGTGAAACACATCGAGAAGATTGATACCGAGGATGAGCATTACGATACCGATGAGTACGCTCAAGACAAATGTCGCGGTAGTACTCAGTGTGAATGCAGACCCGAGCATCCCAATGACTCCTCCAAGTATAAAGAATGAGACGATACGCCCTGCATGAAACATGAGTTGCGGTTTAATCCTATCTCCTTCTTTTGCAAACGTAGCAGACATTGAGAGCACGAGCCCACCCACAACAGCCATACACGTCGAGAGCGAAGCAACCACACCAACAACAAATGCTGTACCGTAGGTGACCGTACCTCCCCCAACTAAGTTCACGATTCCCATTTTCTGCAACAAAATAAAAACAGCGACAAATGCGAGTGCTACAGGGATGGCCACTTTGAAATCAGTCCATTTTTTTTCTTTATTTTGTTTCTCTATCGAGAACCGATACCCATGTGCCTTTAGTGGGAGAGAAAGCTCATCAGCAATCTGCTCGCTGGTCTTATCACCAAAATCTCCAATTACCGTAGCAGTATGGTTCGCAAGACTTACCTCAACATGCGTTACACCCTGCATAACTCCAAGTTCATTTTCAATCATGAGCGCACAAGCATTGCAGTGCATTCCGTGGACATGAAAGTTATATTTTTGTGTGTGTGGTGTCATAGACAATTATAATTTCTTAGCCTTAATTCGAAGTGAGTTTGTTACAACTGAGACGCTTGAGAACGCCATGGCAAGTCCTGCAAAGATTGGATTGAGTAACCAACCAAATACGGGATAGAGCGCTCCTGCTGCCAGTGGAATTCCCACAACATTATATATGAATGCCCAGAATAAATTTTGTTTAATTCCTCGCATGGTCATTTTTGAAAGCTTGATTGCCTTCACAAGCTTTGAGATGTCACCATGAAGGAGTGTGATGCCTGCCGACTCAATCGCAACATCCGTGCCAGTCCCCATCGCAATACCAACGTCAGCCTGCGCAAGAGCCGGAGCATCATTCACGCCATCCCCCGCCATTGCAACAATCCTCCCTTCAGCTTGAAGGGTCTGTATTTTCTCAAGCTTGTCTTTCGGCAATACATGAGCGATGACCTCGTCAATACCAACAAGCCTCGCAATGTATTTTGCAGCTCGTTCATCGTCACCGGTGAGCATGATTACTTTAATTCCAAGTGTATGGAGATCATCTACTGCCTTCTTCGCTTCACTTTTCACCTCATCTGAAACCATTACGAAACCGAGGACTTTTTCCTTTGTTGCAATAATTACCGGAGTCTTCCCTTCATCTGTGTACTTTTCAATGAGTGATTCATTAAAAGCAACTCCCAATTCACGCATCAATTTTGTATTACCGACGAAATACTTTGCATCATTCACAACGCCCGTAAGCCCCTTGCCTTGGAGAATCTCGAAGTTACTCACATCGTCAAGCGAGAGCCCTTTATTTTTTGCAAAATTCACCACCGCGTGCGCTATCGGATGTTCAGACTTATTCTCAAGTGACGCGAGGATACTGATAAATTCATCGTCGCTCATTCCTGAAGCGTTCTCAATATCAACCAGGGTTGGCTTCCCAACAGTAATTGTACCTGTCTTATCGACAATAACCGTATCCACCTTGTGTAAGTGTTCAAGTGTCGCTGCATCTTTTATAAGGATTCCATTCTGCGCCCCCTTCCCGACACCAACAATTATTGCCGTGGGTGTTGCGAGTCCAAGAGCGCAGGGACACGCAATGACGAGCACACTCACAAACGAGAGTATTCCCAGCGAGACAGCGTCACTAAATCCGAGAAATGATGCACCTACGGTAAGCCACAGGATGAGTGTCACCACAGCAATGCCAAGAACGATTGGAACAAAAATTCCAGAAATTTTATCTGCAAGAGCTTCAATCGGAGCCTTGCTTCCCTGTGCCTCCTCGACCATCCTGATAATCTGTGCAAGGAGCGTCTCCGACCCCACCTTGGTTGCTTTCATGGTGAGATAGCCATTCGTGTTTATCGTCCCTGCTGAGATATTGTCTCCGGTATTCTTTTCCACTGGAATCGGTTCTCCGGTTATCATCGACTCATCAATAAATGACACACCTTCTGTTATCACCCCATCAACAGGAATCCTTACACCAGGCTTTATGATAATCACGTCGCCATGAATAACCTCGGCTATAGCAACCTCAATTTCCTTACCTTCGCGTATCACGAGCGCTGTTTTTGCTTGTAAGTTGAGGAGTTTTTCAATTGCATCACCTGTTTTTTCTTTTGATCGAGCTTCAAGATATTTACCGAGTGTAATGAAACCAATTACCACGATAGTGACGTCAAAATACGTATCCTCAGGCAGGCGAAGAACTTCCCGAAATTGTGGAAAAAGTGTAATGACAACGCTGTACATGTACGCGACAGAGGTACCAAGACCAATGAGCGTATCCATATTTGCGATTCCATGGCGAACGAACCGCACCACCCCGAGCAAGTAAGGTTTTCCAACCCAAAAGAGTGCTACCGTAGCAATAACCATCGATAGAGCATTAAAAATGGTCATTGGTATGGGGAGGTTTGGTACAATCGTTGTAGTTCGCGCAAAGATGTCCCAAAGCATAAGAACGAAGACGGCGAGCGCCACTGGAAAAATAAAATTTGTTTTATTTCTAAGGCCTTCTAATTCTGCCCCCTTCATCATAGATGCATGATCATGTCCTCCCCTATTCGACACACTTTCGTCTACAAATGTGTATCCAAGTTTTTCAACCTCTTCATTTATTGATGCGAGAGATACTTGCGTTGGATCAAATTCAACCTTTGCTTTTTCATTTCCATAATTTACTGATACCGACACGATGTTCGGGAGCGCAGAAACCTTTTTGGTAATAATCGCAGCGCAACTAGCACAGTGCATCCCCGCGACTTTAAAAATATGTGTAGTCATAAAACTACTTTCTCTTAAGACGATACACTTGGATAATTTCTTCCGTTGCCTTCTTCGCCTCTCCCTTCTTTATTTGATTCACGAGGCAGTGTCCGAGGTGATGCTCAAGGAGTTTATCTTCCACGTTTGAAATACCTTGCTTTACGGCAGAGGCCTGTGTAATAACATCAATACAATATGCCCCCTTCTCAACCATTTCTTGAAGACCGCGAACCTGACCTTCAATAATCTTAAGGCGTCGAACTAATTTTTGTGTGTCGTTTTTCATCCGATCATTGTATACCCCCCTAGGGGTATACGTCAAACACACCCCCACGTACAACTCACTACCTCAATGTATATCATAAGCTCCAATTGGAGCTTATGATATACATGTGAAAAAAATACGAATTATCTGTCCGTTCCCCATCGGCGACCCTCGCCACCTTTTTTAAGTCCAAAGGCAGTAAACGTACCGTCCTCCACTTCTCCTGCGAGGTACACACGGTCGCCCACAACAAGTCCTGTTGTCGTCGCATATGAAGTGTCACTACTCACGACCACACGATACGCTTCACCAGAAAATACATCTCGTGCAGTAAAGTGTTCACTGTCCTCTATGGTGACCACCTCACAGCGACACACGCCCTCTCCGGAAGGTGGTGGCATATGCATGCGATTCCACATGCCACCAACCTGATATGGCATGTGTGGCCCCTGCATCTCTCGGTCAAGCAACATGTTCATTGGTGTGTGACGTTCAAGAGTGAGCCCGAGAAAGACTACACAGAGTATAAGTGCGCCGAGTACATAGAGAAGTGGTGTACGGTACCCAAAGCGGAAGGTGCGAAGAAGGGACACGAGAAGCGCGATGCTCACTATATCGACAACAAGAAGTCCCCATGGGAAGAATCGAAAGAATGCACCCCACCCCCGCGGACCAAATCCAAGAAGTTCGTTTGTGCTATTCAGGTGTAGTGAAAAGAATATGAAGTTCACAATGGCAATTGAGGCCAAAAATGTCACTACCGAAAGTACAACAAGGACACCTGCACGAAAGACAAATCGCGCCCGTGGATACATACTCACCTTACCCGCTTTTATTTTCTCGGTGACGTTTTCTATGATGTTGTGTGTGTTGTCATTCATGATGTTGTGTGTACCCTCTTCTTAAGTTCCTCTCGAGCGCGTTTGAGCCGGACGCCGACTGTCCCTATGGGCACATGGAGCACCTCAGCAATTTCCTCATATGAGAGATTTTCGTAGTAATGGAGAATGATAACCTCACGATATTTTGGAGCTAGTGTATTCAACTGTTCTTCGAGAAGCTCGGTCATCTGGAGCATACCGACCTCCTCCTCAGGGTGCCTCAGTGGCGATATGAGTGTATCAAAGTCAAAAAATTCAAATGAGCGCTTCGATTGTTTCCTGAGCACATTTACAAATGCATTGTGCGCGATGCGATATATCCATGGCGAGAATCGATACTCTCTATTGTATGACTGAATATTTTCGTATGCCCTGAGAAATACGTCCTGAATGACATCCTCAATATCCTCCTCCCGCGCAAGGTACCGTCTGCCATACCGAGTAAGCCGTTCAGCGTACCGTTCCACAATAACCCCAAATACCGACGAATCGCCCGACTGCACCTTGTGCGCGAGCGCTTCATCGGATATGTGTAAGGTGTCACTCATGACATAATCATACCGTAATTTGTGGACACAAGATTACCAACGTCCCATACCTCGTCCACTTCCATCGTGCATCCCGTTCCCCTTATCTCCACGCATACCACCCTGGCCAAAGCCATTTTCACGCTCAACTATACTCTCAAATGTACCATCGCTCACAAACTCTGGATTGTATGCTTCACCAGTTGCTATTTCAATATTGCGATTGAACGCACGGAGGTGATTCTCTGAACCTTTTTGTAAGCGCTCATATACGAACTTCATATCCTCATGGGTCGTCGCGTCAATTTCTTTCTCAAGATCAGTGATGTCGAGGTCTTCAATGTATGCACCAACGCGGTACGCTTCGACAATCGAGCCCTGCCCACGCGAGACAAGATCAGTGTACAGCTTTGCAAGGTCTTGGTTTACAAAGACACCACGCGCGTCATCGGTGACTGGGTCAGCCACGCTATGTGCTACGAGAAGCGACTTCATTGCGTTTGCGTGTTGATCTTCACTCCGAGCAATGTTTGTAAATACCTGCGCACCCCACTTCTCACCGAGCGCTGTATAGACATCTCGTGCGAGTTTTTCTTCTTCATGCATTTTTATAAGTCCCGCAGTTTCAGCTTCACTGAGTGCGCTCGTGTCAGTGGTGATAGGCGAACGGTGCATAAATTCACCTCCAAACATCCCGCCCTCGTACTGACGGTATCCACCCCCCATGAGCGCTTTTTCTCCCTGCCCCATTCCACCGCGCATTGCACTTCGATATGCCATGTCCTTACCTGCTGAATATGCGTATGCTCCCACTCCTCCGACAAGGACGAGTCCTCCTACAATCCCTACGATGTACTCTTTTTTCATAGTCAAAATTAAAAATTATGAGATACCAGTAGTGGTATCTCATAGTAGTACACGCGAATCTCCACTTTATTTCACTTGTTCCAGAAAGTTTTTTCCAAAAGGTAAATCATTGGGCACCACCCCACGAGCGCTGAGAACATGAGTCCAAAAGCAACGAGAACGGGAAGTACTATGAAGTATGAATACCCAAGGAAATATCCAATGAGTCCAATGGTAATAAATGCTGACGCGAGGAAAAATGCTTGGCGCAAAACACGAAGATTTTTGAGTGCGTTGTTGTTCGATTCTTGTGACATATATTTTATGTATTGTTTACGTTTTTAATTTTATGCTTCCTCCCCGCTTCTAAAATACGCAAGGAGAGTCGGATACACAATAAGCGTGAGCGTCGTCGAGAGCGAAAGTCCAAAGACAATCGCCCACGCGAGTCCTGACCAGACGGGGTCCGATACAATCGTGAGACTTCCCAAGATTGTAGTGAGTGACGTGAGCATAATCGGACGAAAACGAGCGCCTCCAGCCTCAACGAGCGCGTCCTCGTATGCGGTACCGTCTTTCACCTCCTGATCGACATACTCTGAGAAGATGATTGCGTTGTTTACCACAATACCCACGAGCGCAATGAAACCGATGAGTGCGGTTGCAGTGAGGTAAATACCAAACACCTGATCGAGGAAGAGGAAACCAATGAGGATGCCAATGAGCCCAAGCGATACGGTCACCATGATGAACAACGGCTTCTTAAATGAGCGATACTGCGCAACAAGCACGGCATACACGAGTACGAGTGCGACACCCATAGCAAGACCCAAATCTCGGAAATTTTCGAGCGTCATCTCCCACTCACCTCCCCACGTGAGTGTTATTGTCTCACCCCTCTCTCCCATAAGTGAAAGTGAGAAGAGATTGAAGTCCGATACCGAGTATCCTTCAAGTTCCCCACTGACAAGCTGTGTCATTACATCGATAACGACGTATATGATCGGGCGCTCTTCAACCTCTCCAGTGATATAGGTAATTCGCTCTCCTCGTTCAAGGTACGCAGTGGGCACACGAGGTGCATACGTTGTCGTGAGTACCGAAGTGACCGGCACAAACTCCTCCGACCGTGTACGCACGGAGAGTTCGTGGATATCGGACGAAGCATCCATTTGATTGCGTGCGAGAGATATCGTAATCGGTACAAATTCAACAGACTTCTTATTCATGTATTCACCGACTGAGATTCCACCACTGTAGAGCTGAAGTAGGGCAAGAACATCAGACTCTGCCACACCGAGCTGGTGTGCCTTTTCGTAATCGAATGTATACACAACATCTCCCACCCGATCTTCCGATGAGGAGTACGTGTCCACAACACCCTGAGTACGGGCAATGAGTTGAAATAATTTCGAAGCAAATTTCTCAGCATCTTCCGTAACTGATGAGGACACCTTGGCGACAAGCGTCGCGCGCACCGGCGGACCCGGAGGTTCTTCTATAAGACGAACCATGGGAACGTACTCAGGGTACAGCGCCGAAATATTCTTTCGAATATCGGTAGCAATATCCGTTGAGCTCTGGTCACGATCTCCCGCATTTACAAGATTAACGCGAAAAGTTGCCTGATGCTTCCCGTTGCGGTACTGGGCCCCTTTGAACATCCCATTAAAATCAACGATAGGCGGAGTGCCGATGAATTGCTGTACTGAAACAACATCGACATCATCGGTGATGATACTTGAAATTGCCTGAGCAACTTCGCCTGTTGTAGTAAGTGCGGTATTAACGGGAGTATCTATGTATACATAAAATTGATTACGGTCTGCGCGAGGAAGCATCTGGAAATGCTCCAATCCAACAAGTGGAAAGATGAGGGAAACAAAGAACAGTCCTGAGACACAGAGAAGCACGCTCTTTTGAAGTGAGCGTGTAGCGACAATGCGCTGGATGAGTCGCTTGTACCCCTCAATGAAGCGCTGTGTAACGGTATCCACATACACCGTGAGCCGTGTTGGCTGTTCATCTCCACTGAGTAAGTGAGATGCAACAAAGGGGATAATGATTATCGCAACAAACATTGATACGGTAAGTGCCACTGGTACGAAAAAGGCAATTGGGCCCATGTACGGCCCCATCATACCGGTGATGTAGCCGACGGGAAGAAACACAACGACCGATGTTACGGTAGAAAGAAAGAGGCCAACACCGATTTCGTTGACTGATCCTGCAATAATAATCTCTCGAGTGGCCTTGACCACATCAGCGGATGCGCGCTTGAAGTGAACGTGTATATTTTCAACAACAACAATTGCCGAATCCACGAGGAGTCCAAGCGAAAGAATGAGTGCAAATAACGTAATACGGTTGATGGTTTGGTCAAAAAGAAACCCAAGTCCAAACACAATAAGGAGCGTGGTGGGTATCGCGATGAGCACAATAGAAGCAGACCGGAGTGATAAAAATAAAAAGAGCACAACAGCGACAATCCCGATTGACTGCATCAGATTTATTGCAAGCCCACGAATTTCATTTGTGGCAGTGGCACCATCATCACTGACAACCTTATAGGTGAGTTCCTTATACGTATCCTGTACAAGAAGTGTAGTGAGCTTGTCGAGAACCGCACGCGTAACAATTGGTGCACTCGACCCCTCAACCTTTGAAACGGCGAGCATCACAATATCGATAGGATCACTTTCCTTTGTATCGTAGAGTGTATAAGAACGTGATGGAAGCGCCCCTTCATAGACCACCGCGACATCCCGAATGCGTACGTGAGGAGTAATGTACAACGACCCAATCTCTTCAGGAGTCATCACCCGCCCATCAAATACAACCCCCGTTACCTGCTCTGCATCTTCATATCCAGACAAAACTGCACGCACCCCTCCTTGTGTAAGAGCGTCTTTCAAATCCTGCACCGTACTATGAGCACCGCTGAGACGGAGTGGATCTACTTGAACAACAAGAAACGGCTCATATCCACCGGTCACAGAAGCATCACTCACCTCAGTAATGCTCGTAAGCGCATGACTGAGCTCAATGACACGAGCACGAACATCAGCGGTTGAAAGCGTTAGTGAACTGAAGGCAATCTGGAGTACCGGAATGGTCTCAGGGTTCACCTCCATAATTTGAGGCACACCAATAGTTCCTCGTGCGAGGTACCCATGCTGTTCAATCTGTGAGATGAGATCTACTTTTGCCTTTGTTTTATCATACCCAACGTCAAAAATAACGGTCGTCCCGATACGCCCACCATCGCGTACCTCTGTAAACACCTCATCGACCCCAGGGACAGCTGAGACTTTCTCAGTAAGTTCATATACTACTCGCTGAATCGCTTCTTCTGTGGTTACACCTGCGTATGAGAGGGTGACAATGAACGCAGGCCGAACAATCTCTGGGTTGTATTGTTTCGGTGTAAAAATGAATGCAAAGATGCCAAGCGAGAGCACGCCCACAAGGACAAGCATGGAGAGCGGTTTATTGAGGGCAAAGAAGTGTGCCGTCTTCCCTACGATATTGAATGCGGTGTGATGTATTTTCATAGCATCTTAAAAGATAATGCCAGTTGCTCTCTGTAATGGTTCAGTGATTTGAGCTGGAGAACGTACGATGAATGTGTTTCCTGTATCGTAGAGAATGACCACACGGACAACAGTTCCTCCATCGGTGCGAATGTATGCACCTTCGGTATCGAAGTGTACATACGCTCGAGGAAGTGCCATGGTAGTAGCATCGGTAAGCTCACACTTGATTTCGCCACGGAGGGTATCCCCTACCACATATCCATCACCAACAAGTTCAATAAATACCGTGATACTGCCACCGGTGAGCACGGGCGCAAAGTGAGTAACGTATCCGTGGACCACACCATCGATTGTAAATTCAAGCCCCTCTCGAAGATACGGGAGCATCGAGTGAGGCACCGTGACCACAAGCTCGCTTCCACCTGTGCCCATAAGTCGGAGGAGTGGTTCGCCCTGCATGAGATACGCACCCTCATCCACAAGCACTTCACTCACCACGCCTGCAAAAGGAGCTCGAGAGGTACCGAGTAAGCTTTCCTCATGAAGAACGTTGAGTGATGCCTGTGAGACTGCGTCTGACTGACGTGCAATATACTCCTCGTTCTCAGCTATTTGCGACGCGGTCGTGTAATTGATGCGACCGAGTTCGCGCTCCGTTTCTGCTGAATGATTTCCGACGGTTCCTGAAATTTGACTCACTCGGACAGATCCAATACTCGACCTGAGATTTGTCTGTGCACCGATAACTGCCTCTCGCTGTGTGAAGTATGTGCTGTATGAAGAATTATCTGTACTCATAATTCTTCTATCAAGAAAATCTGACTCTCCACTCACAAGTACTTCCCGCACCGCAGAAAGCTCACCATCAATACGTTCTGCGATGGACATAAGTTCGGTGCTCTGAGGATACAGTTTCCCGTTCGCTACAGAATCAAGAAAGACAAGAATGTCATCATGCGAGTCAAGTCGTCGCACTACAGTACCCGTGAGGTATGTTCGCTGACCCCCATAGAGTGCCTGAACGGTCTCACGGAAAACACGAAGGTTTGTGCTCGAAAAATAGCTCTCGTGCTCATCAATAAAATTAAGCGCCGAGACGAGTGTCGTCACCGAACTATACATCTGCACCGCAAGAAGTGTCGTGCTATTTTCTATTTTTATCTCTGAGTCTTTTCCAGTAAGGATAACACTTGTCGATGCCGATTCATCTACGATGCGCGTGCGTTCCATCTCAGCCCCGCGGGAGATAGAAGATGCATTCTGCTGAAGACTGATGAGGCCATTTTGAGTATCCTGTAGAGCGATTCGACTTTCAATAAGTGGTACCTGCTGGGTAACCAACACCTCGCCAGCCCCTACCACAGACCCCTCTTCAACGAGGACCTGTGAGGCAACCCCCACTGTCTGCGCCCGTACTATGACTGAATCGGTTGCCGAGACGACACCAGACACCGAGAGACCAAATGTTGATGTTTTCTCAGGAATAAAAGATTCCTGTTTTCTCTCCCGAGCACTGCCTTGATCACCCTCTTCTCCGTCATTCCCAAATGAAGTTGAAATGAAAAAACCAAAAGACAGGACAACGGCGATAACGAGGAAAACACGTGTCCAACGTGAATATTGTCTATATATATGCATCGTGGTAGTATACCCCATGGGGTATACGGATGCAAGCCCACACTATTATTTGATATACTAATTCTATGAAAACCAATACATACAAAACAATGATTGATCGCCTCAGTCGTGCAGAGGGTCAAATACGCGCGCTCAAAACATTCCTCGAGAGCGACGCACCGCATGATTGCATGAAATTTATTACACAGGTGAAAGCAGCTCGCAGTGCCCTTAAGGGAGTGAGCGAGGAGTACATCATCCAACACATTCACTCCTGTGAGGCGCTCCCCGAGAAAAAGCGAGCAGAGCAAATCAGTGAAGCAATTAAGCTTCTCGCAAAAGATTAGCGATTGCGTTCTGGATGTTTTACACTCCACGCATGGAGGACGATTCCTGCTGCGACTGAGGCGTTGAGTGATTCTGCTTTTTTTGACATTGGGATACGGAGTGGAATGTCACAGTGTTCAAGTGTCTTCTGACGAATACCCTCCCCTTCGTTTCCGAGAATGAGCACTGACGGCTTCTCAAACTGTTCATCGGCAACTGACTGCTCTGCTTCCCCGTCGAGACCATACACCCAAAATCCACGCTCCTTCAAATCCTTCACTGTATTGTTCACATTCCCAATTTGGATAAGTGGAATCTTAAATGCCATACCCGCAGAAACTTTTATCACCGTTCCATTCACCTGTGCCTGACGATGCTCGGGAATGAGAATTCCCGTAATACCAAACGCTACCGCAGAGCGGATGACCGCACCCACGTTGTGTGGATCTTGTACTTCCCCAAAGAGTACAAAGGCGGTATCGCTCGTAACGTCACAGTCCCGCATAAAATCCTCATAATCCACCATGAGTTTCTTCGGATTTATTTCTGCAATAACTCCCTGATGTACCGCGTCACTTGGAACTCCCTTCGGAAGCTTCTTGAGATTCAACTCTCGGAGTGCAATCTGTTTCCCCGCTGACGCCTTCTTAAAGAATTCAACATCTTTTTCATCTGCTAGATATATGACACTGACAATATCCGGACGAATAGAAACCGCCTCCTTTACCGCATGCTTCCCATATATATATGTATTGTCATCATTCATGTGCTGGAGTATAGCCCAAAGTATAGAAATTTGCCATAGTCACTATGGTATGGTCTACTAGAGACCATGAATCCCGTTAGAGTTCACCCTTCGCGCATACCACTGAACTCCGCAACAAGATGGGGATCCTAATTATATTAAGTTGATAAAATATTTACGGAAACGTTTACGTTTTTCTAAAAGTGCCGTATTCTTGAAAGACTAAGCTACATATCATGAAACAATACATTATTAATAGAGGCGTAAACGCTTCCTAACTCTAACGGGATGAAACGAAAACGGAGCGGACAGGCATTTTGGGATGCAGAATACAAAGAGGCGGGACACCTCGCGCTTTCCTTGAACCCAAGTGAAGACCTTGAAAAGTTTACGAGGTGGCTCGAACGAGAAGAGGGACACCGAATTCTTAACATCACCTCCTCGGTACTCGACCTCGGCTGTGGTAACGGCCGAAATATTCTCTGGCTCGCAGAGACATATGGAATGCGCGGTGTTGGCTACGACATCTCGGGTGAGGCTGTCCGCCAAGCAGAACGTCTCGCAAAGCAGGAGAATCTTAATCTCACATTTGGGGCGCGCTCAATCGGTGAACCCATCCCCCTCCCCGACGAATCCGCGACTATTGTCCTCGACATGATGACGTCACACTTCCTCAAGGCAGAGGAACGTACTCGACTTATTGCTGAAATTTTCCGCGTTCTGAAACCTGGTGGATACTTTTTCTACAAGACCTTTCTCCTCGATGAAGACAAGCATGCAAAGCGTATGATTACCGAAAATCCCGCTGAGGAGGAAAACACATACATCCACCCGAAGATTGGTGTCGCAGAACATGTCTCGACCGAAGAAGAAATCGAAAATCTCTACGGTGAATTCTTCACCATCCACAAGGTGTCAAAATCGCATCGCCATAAAGGGAAACACGCGAAGCGAAGGAGCATTGCTGTGTACATGCAAAAGCCAGAGTTCTAGAGCACGTCTTCAAAACCCACAAATCCTGCGTTGCATTCGTCGGAGTGACACTCATCGTGATTTGTATTATATCTATCATATGATAGATATAATACAAATCTCACATTTCCTCATTTGCTACCACAGTAGGAGCATCAAACAGCATCTTGTACATACTGAAAAACGACGTACAATTATTAGTAATCGTATTAATACATAATCTGTCATTACTATGGATGGAGAAAACAATACAGAAGTAACTCAACCACAAGCACAGAACAGCACACCTTCTACCGACAATACTCAGCTCATGAGCATTCTCGCCTACATTGGTATTCTTGTTCTTATTCCTCTTCTCACTTCGAAGGAAAATCCTTCAGTGCGATTCCACACACGACAGGGACTCGTGCTCTTCGCCATTGAGATTGTTGTATGGTTTGTTGGAGAGTCACTCTGGGTCTTCGCGCCGATTCTCGCCATTCTAAATCTTGCACTCGTTATTCTTTCAATAGTTGGTATTGTGAATGTAATTCAAAAGAAAGAGGTTGCACTACCAATCGTTGGTTCACTCGCAAAGCACATCAATATATAAGACACGTACACAGAGTTTTCTTCCGGCCTTTGGCATTCGCCAAAGGCCGGTTTGGATATAAAAAAACGGGCAACCTTTTGAGGGGTCGCCCGTCTGCTACGGGAGCCGGCCGAAGCCGGTTGTTCAGGAGGCCGTGACGATCTCGGTGCCAGCCTTGAGCTGAACCGTGTGGCCTTCGGATTCCAGGAACGTCTTGGCGAAGACGCGAAGCTCGTCCTTGGTGCCAGCCATCACGCCGGACTTGCCGTTCATCAGGATCATGGACTTGCCCTGCGGAATGCCACGGATGCTCTTGACCTCGCGACCGTCGACAGTGCCATGGTAATCGATGAACTTGGCGCCCTGAAGGCTCTTGGTCGAGATGGCCGTCTTGTGGCCGTTGCCGTTGATGTCAACGTTGACGTGCGTGAGGGCGGCGACGGCAGCAAAACGGCGTTGGGTATTCTTTTGCATGGGAATTCTCCTGTATGCTGGTTTTTGATTTGGGCGGATGCCCGTGGAACACGACCAATCCTTATGGTCGAGGCGATATAGTAACGTATACCTGAATTTTGTCAATATCTCCGAATTGTGGATATCCCGAAAAGACTGCTTACCACCCAAGCTGTTTCATTGCTTCAAAAACTCTCACAAAGCCACCAATATTTGCTCCATTCACATAATCAACCCTGGAACCTACACTTCCATACCGTACACACGTATCATGTATGCGCTTCATAATCATTCGTAGTTCTGCATCGACTTCGTCAGTAGTCCATTGTGTATGGCTTGCATTCTGATTCATTTCTAGACCTGACACAGCAACCCCTCCTGCATTCACTGCCTTCGCCGGACCAAAGAGAATCCCCGATTCCTTGAATACCTTCACCGCATCAAGTGTCGAAGGCATATTTGCGCCCTCAGCAACAAGAACTGCACCATTTGCAACAATCGCTTGTGCGTTGTCTTCATCTATTTCATTTTGAGTTGCAGAAGGAATAAAGAGTTGGGCTTTAATGGCCTTCCATGGTGTTCCAAGACAATATACGCACCCATGAGGAAGTGGGAGATCCTTAAGAGAACCTTTCTTTTCCTTCAAAACTTTCACGGCATCAACAATCTCCTGTAACAAACCTTCTTCTGCATAAATATATCCATCTCGATCTGACAGCGTAAGCGGGAGTGCGCCTTCCGCGATAAGCTTCTCAGCAACATGTGTTGCAACATTACCAGACCCAGAGATGACGGCTCTCATCCCTTCAATATTCTTCCCCACATGGGCAAGCATCTCCTTAATAAAATACACAGCACCATAACCAGTCGCTTCCGTGCGGATGAACGACCCACCATAGCCAGTTCCCTTCCCGGTGAGAGTTCCATCAACTCGATTCTGGAGACGCTTATACGCACCATACAAATACCCAATTTCTCTCGCACCAACACCAATATCACCTGCAGGTACATCTGTATTTGCACCAATGTACCGAGAGAGTTCTGTCATGAAAGCGACGCAGAAACGTCTAATCTCATTATCTGTTTTTCCTTTCGGATCAAAATCACTTCCACCTTTACCTCCACCAAGCGGTAACCCCGTCAATGAATTTTTAAATATCTGTTCGAAACCAAGAAATTTCAGTACATCTTCGGTGACAGAAGGGTCAAACCTGAGCCCTCCCTTGTAGGGGCCGAGCGCAGAATTAAATTGGACTCTATAACCACGATTGACCTGAAGAATCCCCTCATCGTTCTCCCACACCACCTTAAAAGTAATGGTTCGCTCTGGCTCAAGAAGTCTTTCGAGTCGCATGTACACCTCTTCATCGGGACCATATTGCTCAAGAAAAGGAAAAATACTCTCAAGAAATTCTGTGACCGCCTCTTTAAAGAGGGGTTGGTTATCTAACTTTCTAGTAAAGGATTCCTGGGTGTAATTTGCCATACAAATAAGTTATTCAGTGGTAGGATCCTATTATATCAAACCAACTGCAAATGCACTCTGTACTTGAAAATAACCTTAGTATGCATCGCTAAATACATGGACAAACCGTGTTTTTCGTAGTATTATGCTCGTCTTAGTACTATTTATCTATTGATGTTTTATGTTAAACCGTCTGTATGACCGGTATGGGGTATCTTTTGTCCGAAGGGCAATTGCTGGAATCGGCATTCTTGTTGCCGTTATAGTATTTTTTATTATACAGGGGACAGGGGCACCTACAGTAACTGAGGAGGAAAGAAACGTCCCTGAGGTAACTCTCTCTGCTGTAAAGGACTTTGGGAATGAGAGTTCATTCTCTATTGTTGGTACCGTGCGTGCGGTATCTGAAGCAAACTTACAAGCAGAAGCTGGCGGACGAATCACCTCAGTGTTTGTGAGTATCGGTGACCCAGTGAGTGCTGGAACAGTTCTTGGTACAATCGAAAATTCTGCCGAATACGCTTCCCTTCTCCAAGCACAGGGTGCATACGATTCTGCACTTGCCTCAAATCTTCAAAGCAATTCCAGTCTTGAAGAGATGAAAGTCAAAGTGAGGAATACATACCGAGACACCTTCTCCACCGCAGAAGATGTGATTCGGAATTTAACTGACGACTTCTTCCAAAACCCGACGAGTAAAAATCGTGGGTTTCGACTCGGGGGCGCGATAGGCGCATCTCAATTTAATGAAGATCGTGGTGAGATAGAAATCATACTCACCACATGGTCAGACCACATCGCGACAAATTATGAAGGCATGAGTGAGACAGACATGCTCAGAGATGCAGAATCCGGAATCGTCACCATCAATGACTTCACGGCACGGCTCGCACTCATCATTGCTGACTATGATGCAAATACCTATTTCACAAAAGAAAAATTAGCTGTATACAAAACGCGTCTTGCTGGTGCTCGTGCGTCCCTCGATGGTGCACTCGCCTCAATCTCTGTAACTCGAAGTGCGTATAATCAGGCACTCATTTCCGCATCACCTGACACTGCATCCCAGTCAAGTGCACTCCTCAAAAGTGCGCTCGGAGCGCTCCGCGGTGCGCAGGCAAATTATGAAAAGACTATCGTGAGAACGCCGATTTCAGGAACGGTAAACGCACTCTATCTCAAACAGGGTGAGTACATCAGTGCTGGCCAGCCTGCAGGCATCGTTGCAAGTAATGGCTCACTCGAAATCACCACCGCGGTAGGAGAGAAAGACCTTGAATATATAAAGATAGGAGATGCAGTACGTATCAACAATACCGCAAGTGGTACGGTCACGAGGATTGCACCTGCAATCGATCCAAACACAGGAAAAAGTGAGGTCAAAATAAGTACCGACGCTTCGCTTACCCTTAAAAATGGCAGTACTGTATCTATCACGTTGTCACACAAGACCAATGATACAAAAGATACGACCGTAATGGTTATTCCACTCAAGGCGCTCAAGATGCTTGCTTCTGGTTCGCTCGTCTTCAGCGTGAGTAATACACAGACACTCATAAGTCACCCTGTCACACTCGGTGCACTCCGCGGGGACTCAGTCGAGATCGTGAGTGGTCTCACACCCGATTCAATAATTGTTACCGACGCTCGTGGACTCAAGGAAGGAGACACTGTCTCAGTAACTTCAAACTAGTATGCATTCACTTTGGTTTTTCTTTCTTCGCAAACGCGAGTTTAGTCTCCTCCTCATCCTTGCTCTCATGGGTGTAGGTATCTATTCCCTGTTTGCCATTTCCAAAGAATCCGCCCCCGAGGTCATTGTCCCTATCGGTATCGTATCGACCTTCTACCCTGGTGCGTCTGCGCTTGACGTCGAGGAGCTCATCACCAATAAGCTCGAGCGTACCATTGGAAACGTTGAGGACCTCGACACACTCACCTCAACTTCACGTGACGGAGCATCGACAATCATTGCGCAATTTGATGCTAAAGCTGATATCGACAAATCAATACAAAATCTCAAAGACGCCGTTGATACTGCAAAGGGTGACCTCCCCGACGACGCAACCGACCCACATGTGACCAAGCTCAACTTTGTTGACCAACCAATACTGGTTCTCTCGGTCTCATCAGACCTCTCTCCCACTGAATTTACCGATCTTGCAGAAACTGTCGCTGACGAGTTTAAGAATGTTCGTGGAGTATCCGATGTGGCCATCGAGGGGACGCGTCCACACCAAGTACAAGTTATTGTGCGTGAATCTGCACTCAGCGCATATAAGCTCCGTCTCTCTGATGTCACTCGCGCACTCGCACTCGCAAACCTCACCATTCCCGTCGGCACTGTCGTGACGGATGGCGTTGAATACGCAGTGCGCTATGAGGGAAGTATCGATGATGTCTCAAAAATTGAGAGCATTCCCGTGAGCCTCACGGGGGCAGTCCCCGTATATGTACGCGACGTTGCTGTGGTAAAAAATAGTGTCGAACGTGAGTCGAGTATTTCACGAGTGTCGGTGGATGGGAAACCCTCTGAAACTGCATTTACACTTTCTATATTTAAGCGCTCTGGTGTCGACGTAACGGTCATGTCTTCTGCGGTCATAACCAAACTCGATGAGATGAAAAAGCCCGATGGGCTTCTCGCCTCCTCACAAGTACTCGTGGTATTTGACCAAGGAGCAAATGTGCAGAAGGACCTCTCCGATTTGATTACCACAGGAGTTGAAACTGTCCTTCTCGTTATCCTCTGCCTCCTCCTCACGATTGGATGGCGAGAATCGCTTGTCGCTGCGCTCTCAATCCCTCTCTCGTTCGTTATTGCCTTTATTGGCCTCTACGCATCGGGAAATACCATCAACTTTATTTCACTCTTCTCACTCATCCTCGCAGTAGGTATCCTCGTCGATTCTGGCATCGTCATCACCGAAGCAATACATACGCGCATGCTCAAGTACGGTAATGCTGACGAAGCTGCCAAAGCTGCTATAAAAGAATACGCATGGCCACTCATCGGCGGGACAATGACAACGGTTGCAGTGTTTGCTCCCCTCTTTTTCCTCTCCGGTATTGTGGGACAATTCATAAAATCAATTCCGTTCACCATTATCTTCGTACTCCTCGCATCAATCATTGTCGCGCTCGGTATGGTGCCTCTCATTGCGGTATACCTCACGAAACACTCTCACTCAAATAAATTTGAAGCACTTCAGGAAGAATACACGCATCGTGCACAAGCGTGGTATCGAATGAAATTGGTAGCCTTCCTCAAAAATTTTAGAGCACAGCGCCTTTTCTTCATCGCACTCACTGTCGGTTTTCTTCTCGTATTCATTCTTCCCTTCTCTGGAATGCTCAAGGTGATTTTCTTCCCACCAGAGGACGTTGACTATGTCTTCGTCGAAGTAGAGTCCAAACAAGGAACCACACTCAGAGAAACGGACCTCGCGCTTCGCACCTTCGAGGAGATGCTCTATGAGAAACCATACATTGAATCCTTCACCTCAACCGCAGGTGCTGGTTCGGCGTTCACTGGTTCAAGCAATAGCGGAGCAAAGTTTGCAAACATTACCATAACACTCAAAACCCCACGCAGTATCCCGAGTGACGAAATCAGTGCAGATCTCCGTGAATCATTCAGTGTGGTTAAGAATATCGACGCGAAGGTTGTTGAAATGCAAAATGGCCCACCATCGGGAGCACCAGTATCACTCCAATTCATTGGGGACGATCTCTCAGCACTTGCGCTCGCTGTCGAGCGAGCGGGCACACTACTCGAATCTATTCAGGGCACGAGAGATGTCACACTCAGTACAAACAACAATGCGACGGAGCTCATACTCGAGGTTGATAGAGACAAAGCAAGTTCGGCGCACGTCTCCCCCGCAACAATCGGTGAGGTGCTAAGGTCAGCAGTTTTTGGCATCACCGCAACCACCATCACACACAATGGTGAAGATATCGATATCGTGGCAAAGATTGAAGTTGACCCGAATGAAAAAGACTTTTCTGCATCACCATCGATTACTATCGATACCCTCCGCAACCTTACCGTGCCGTCCGTAACGGGAGCACCCGTGCTCCTCGGCTCAATCGTTACAGAGCGTCTTGCACCTGCAAATGCAAATATCGCTCATGAGGATCAAGAACGTATCGAGACCGTCACTGCATACACCGAAGATGGGGTGACCTCTGCTGAAGTCGTGTCAGAATTCAAAAACAGACAAGCAGAATTAACACTTCCCGAAGGTGTTCGTATCTCATACGGTGGCGAAGCAGAAGACATCAATAAATCATTCACGGAAATGGGGCTGGCCTTTGTCGCTGGACTTGTGCTCATGCTTGCAATATTGGTGCTCGCGTTCAATTCAATTCGATACTCAATCTACCTCCTCCTCGCAGTACCCCTCTCGCTCATCGGTGTCTTCAGTGGTCTCGCAATGACCGGACAGGCGCTCTCGTTCACGTCCCTCCTCGGGGTCATCGCACTTGCAGGAGTCATCATCAACCACGCAATTATTCTCATGGATTCTATGATTCATTTCCGAGACACCAGACTAGCGTCTGACGAACTCATCGACGTCGTTGCAGACGCATCAGTATCTAGGCTTCGTCCAATCTTCCTCACCACCATTACGACGGTGGTTGGAATGATTCCGCTTTCCACGATATCTGATTTCTGGAGCCCGCTCGCATTTGCAATCATGTTTGGGCTCTCATTCGCGATGATACTCACTCTCGTCCTCGTCCCCACCCTCTTCTATAGGCACGAGAAAAAACTCCTTGAGAAGAAGCTTCTTGGAGATTCTACACAACGTACTGTATAAAAATAATCACACCAATAATGAGTGCAGTAATAGCAGATATGAGGACCGCTCCCGCTGCGACGTCTTTTGTATCCCGTGCATAGGGGTGTTGTTCGGGCGAAGTGAGATTCATATCAATTTCAATGGCAGTATTGAAGGCTTCAGAAACCAGTACAAATCCGCACACAAAGACGAGCACAATCCACTCTGTCGTGGTGATGTGAAAGTAAAATCCGAGCGCTACCACAACCACCAAGGCGACAGTATGTATCCACACATTTGGGGTCGTCTTAAAAAGGACTAAAATACCTCTTCCTGCATGAGCAAAACCCTTAGCTCTTTTGAGGAGAGAGAATTCATGCTTGGTATCGAGTAATTCATCCATGATATATATGCTAGGCCGCTCTACGGAGGCGGTACTTCTCTTCTGCCCGAGGACGGAGACTCTCATATTCTGCCATTAATTTATCAAGGTTTTTATCCTTCTGTTTCTGTCGTAACCTTCGAGCTCCTTCGGTATGCCAATCATGATTTTTGAGTAGCGTAATAACAAACGCATAAAAATTTGCACGACTTTCCCGATTTTCAAGATTAGCACCAGTCTCCTTGGCAATCTTTTCCATGCAAACAAAAAAGTCTTTACGTCCAAAGTTACTCACGTCAGCGTCTAGCATGTACCCAATAGCACTATGTTCCATGTGTAGATGTGGCTTTCCGTCATTAAAAACCATCGCAGTATCAGTAATGTTGGAGATGATTTCCTCGCGAACCTCAGGCTTAAGCCCTGTCTGTGCGACACTTCTTTCAAAGTACTCTACCGCAACTGGTTCGTTATTACTCTTCCTCTCTAGATACCCTATGTCGTGCCACGCGGCAGCAATAACCTGCTGTTCAAGCGCTCCGTCCGAAACACCATCTACGAGTGCGAAAAGAATAGTCTCTCTTATCACATCCTCTGTATGAGCCTTCGTGTGATACACGAGACCATCAGGAAGACCGTCAAGAAGTGCGAGCGCCTCTTTTACTGACGGTAGTTTCTCAATGAGTTCAACATAAAGTGCATCTCGTTTTTCCAAGAGTTCTATTTCCTCCTTTTCTTCGGCATTCTCTACCTTAACGAGTCGTGGTGATTCTTTAAACATAACAAATATATTGCACTATATTGTGGCACCATCGAGTTCCATACTCTCGATGTAGCGATTGATAACCTCTGGGTACTTCCCATCAATACACTCAGCGACAAATGCATCGGCCTGTTCTCCATTTTCAAAGGTGGTATACACGAGTGCGCTTTCACAGGCCACTCTTGGGTCTATCTTCCCTACGGGGGCTGTTGTTTCTGTTACTGGAGTGAGCGGAGTGCTCTGGCTATCAATTTCAATAACAATAAGACTACTCAACCAAAAGAAGAACCCAATAATAACTACCGCTACAGCACCACCAATTAAAGATGTCTTTTCCATATAAAAAGTATACCAGAATATCAATTATCTGAGGTGGCTTTAGTCGGGGATTATTCGCGACAAATTATCGTGCAGGAAACATCTCTATTTTTTCAATCCAAAGTAACGGGGGAAGAGTACCGATGTTCCATCTGCAGTTTTTCCATCGGTTGCAATGGGAAGTTGTTCTGAATGGCTTGGCCACGGGAGCGGTAGAGTCCCCACAAAAGGTTTATCCCCAAACAACACGTCGGCAACTCCAGCACCTTCACTTCCAGGAAGCCATGCCATGACAAGTGCATTAAAGGAATTAACTTCGTTTTCAATCAAGAGTGGCCGTCCCGACACTATCACGACAACGACCTTATCACAGGTAGCCTGCAAATTTTTTATTGTATCCAAATCCTCTTCATCGAGAATCGGGTACTCCTTGTCTCCCCAGCCTTCGGCATATGGCTTTTCTCCTATGACTGCAATACCGACATCAGCTTTGTCTTTATTAGAAAAGATACCACCGCGGTCATATTCTACTTGAGTCGCTTTTCCAACACTGGCTTGAATCCCATCCAGAATTGAAGTTGCACCAATTGGCCAATTACCATCAACTCCCTGCCATTCAATAGTCCACGCACCCATCTGACGACCGATATTGTGTGCAGAGCTTCCTGCAACACGAATGTGTCGGACATTTTTTGATAACGGCAAGAGCGCACCTTCATTCTTGAGAAGAACCAAGGACTGAGCGACTGCGTCGCGTGCAAGTGCGCGATGCGCAAAATCTTGGGCATTTGTGTATGTGGACTGGCCTTCGTATGCATCAAAAAGACCGAGCGCAAACTTTGCATAGAGAATTCTCCCGACCGCATCATCGATTCGCTCATCTGATATGAGTCCAAGTCGATTCGCCCACTTCATGTGACGAGTGAAAGTTTGGTAATCAAATGGCAACATCACCATATCAACCCCCGCATTCACCGCCTGCACCGTAGCCAAAAAGTCGTTCATTCTCCCCTCGTGCACACCGTACCAGTCAGACACCACAAACCCCTTAAATTTCAGCTCCTGTTTAAGCACATCGGTGAGTAAATGTTTTTGGAGCACCATCCTTTTGTCTCCCCACGTATTGAGACCCACCATAACACTGAGAGCACCCGCGTTCACCGCTTCAATAAATGGTGGCAGGTACACTTCGCGGAGAAGTGTTTCGTCTGCGGGAGTAACTCCTTGGTCAATTTTAAAATTTCCGTTCAATGATGTGTTCCACCCCATACCCCCAAGGCCAAGATAGTGTTTTGGTGTCGCGAGCACAGACACACTACCATCGCCTGTACTGGTACTTGTCTGGAGCCCTTCGATATATGCCGACCCAAGTTTTGAAACGAGTACTGGGTCATCAGAAAAAGCTTCATATGTTCTCCCCCAACGAATATCTTGAGGTTGGTCGAGGTTTGGAGCAAAATTCCAATTCACCCCAGTCACCGCCATATCCTCAGCCGTCGCATGCGCCACCTTCTTCACGAGCTCTGGATTATTGGTAGCACCAAGACCAATCATATGTGGGAAGACAGTCATTCCTGGTACGTGGGCATGTCCATGCACCGAGTCAGACCCATACAGGAGCGGAATGCCAAGGCGCGACCCTCTCGCTTCCTTTTGATATCCATCCACCATTTCCCTCCACCCCGATACTGTGTTTTCTGGAGGTTTAGATCCCGAACCACTGAGAAGTCCTCCGAGGTAATAGGTCACAATGTCCTCTGGTTCTTCAATACTATTCTTTTCGACGAGAGCCATCTGCCCGATTTTCTCTTCAATCGTCATATATGACAGTAGATCAGCCACCCGAACTTCAATTGGTTTTGTCTCATCTAGATATAGCGCATTTGAAGGAAATTCAATGGATTCGTTACCCGAGTCATCCCTCTGCACAGAGACAATAAAAACACAGAGTAAAACTGCCAACGAAAATAAAAAAATCCTCAACTTACTCTGAATTCTAAGCGCATTCACCCCTATAGTATACATCTATCCCTAAAGCAACCTCAAATGGTTTTTGGGGCGCGAGCAGTTTCTTCCATATACCAGACCTATATAAAAATCTTTGCTTTTTATCTCAGAGCGCATCAATGGCCTCTACCGCTTTCTTAAGCCTTTCTTCTCGCGAACCGGTCACAACAATGAATTTCTTTTTTTCTTCAGTCAGCCGTTCAATGAAGCGTGTGTGCATAGAATGACGGACATGTTCACCGTCACGAAGTCCATCATCTTCGAAAGGAATCTCATCACCCGTGACGATGTAGAGTCCATACTCTCGAGAACTGGCTACCGTCTCGACTTCCTTCGAACGTGTCCCCATGTATCGCTCATGCCAGACTGCAGTCGCAAATGCATTCGTGTCACAGATGACAAGACCATTCGATGCCTCGGCGAGGCGGTCTTCAAGTTCATTCTGTGCTTCTGCAATATGAACAAATTCATCTGTTCGCCATGCTGTATGAGAATCACCATGAACCTTTCCCATTGAGTACATACGCCCATCTTCAGGAACCCAGACAGTATGATAGTGCTTCGCGAGTGCCACAGAGAGCGTCGTCGTACCCGTTGATTCTGCGCCGAGAATACAAATCCTTCGAGCAAAATATGCGCGAACGCAGGGTTCAAGAAAATCTGCATATTTCATTGGATCACTTCTCACCATTGTTGCAGAAATGGGAACGTGCGTGCGTGCCTTATCAACAAGAACGTGCACGGTTCCCATGAAGGATGCGTACGGGTCACCATAGGCTTCTGAAGTAAAGACGGCATCGGGGACGTACCCAAGAATCTCAATAGTAAACTTTGCCCACCCCTCCGAGTCATCGTCAGCGAGTTTATTGTCCTCGATGACGAGTACTCGCACATCGGGGTGAGTGCGTTGGAGCCACTCTGCACGGAGCATGCCAGGAATCGTATCGGTCTGCTTATAGCAAAGGATAACAGTGAGCGACTTGCACTCACTTCTTGCACGGTCAATGAGGTACTTGTGTCCACGATGTGGTGGATAGAATTTCCCTATAATGAGTCCTTTGGAAAACATAGTAGTATTGTTATGCGAATAATTTAGACCTGTGCGCGCCAACTCTTAATTGCAAAGAGCGCGTGGATAAAGAATGCTATATAGAGCGCCATTACCGTATATGCCCCCGCAAGATAGAAGAGAGCAATAGAGAGCATGTTCACTGGGCCAAGCCAGAGATACCAACTCTCTACATTCTTTCGACCAAGGAGAAACTGTGCAACGATACTCGACGCAACAACAGTCGCATCGAGTACTGGGTAATTTGACCCCGGTGCAAACACATCAATAAGCATATAGATGAGTGCGGTACCGAGCACTACCCCACCGAGAGTGAGAAGCCTCCCTTTCATACTGAGAAACGTCACCTGAAGTTCTGAGCGTGCTTCTCCGCCGAATGCCCAGTTTGGCCACGCCCATATTTGAATAACAAGGAAGTATCCCCAGTTGAGCCACTGTTGGCCCGGAAGCCCGATAGTGCCAAAGAAGAATCCGAACATAATTGCACTCACGATTCCCCATGGCCAACAGAGTACATTCTCAGTACGGCAGAGCCACACAGTTGTAAGTCCACTCCATGTGCCAACAAACTCATAGATGTTGAAACTGAAATCAGTAAAGACCATTTTTGAGAAAAGCTCATACGCAATGGTCACAAGCAACATCGCAATCGCAACATACGCGCTCTCACGATAATCCTTCTTGCCCCCTACCAATCGTCCTACCCCCGTTGTAAATGAAATCATGGTAATAGTGTTAGGTTATTAATTAACTTAGTGTACACCATACACTAAGTTACTGCAAGCCCTGCTGGTGATAGTGTATCATTGACAATAAATACTCCTGTTGTATTATTTTTGTATGAAAAAAAATACTGGTGAACAGCACTTGCGCTTCGCAGTGCTCGCAGTCGATGTTGCACTCATGACGGTACGCGATGGCAGACTTCTTATTCGTCTTGCTCCAGTACACCGACCACCCCACTTCCCTAACAGCAAGGGTCTCCCCGGTGGGCTCATTGACCCAAAGGAGACTGCCGAAGAAGCAGCGCTTCGCATCGTAAAGGCGAAGGGGCATGTCGAGAGTACTGTCTACATGGAGCAGTTATATACCTTTAGCGAACTCAATCGTGACCCGAGAGGAAGAGTCGTAGCCGTGGGATACATTGCACTCATCCCATGGGATGAACTCAGTACGAGTGAACGAGAAGATACTGATGACGCATGGTGGGTACCCATTGAAGAAGCTCGCGGTCTTGCCTATGACCATGACCTCATCCGAAAAACTGCCCACAATAGACTCCGTGCGCGGGCAACCTATACGACAATAGTTAGCAAACTCATGCCAGTTGAATTCACCCTCACCGATCTCGAGCGTGTGTATGAGAGTATTCTTAAAACCGATCTCGATAAACGAAACTTCAGAAAAAAGATTCTTAAAATACAGGTACTTACCGCACTGAACAGGAAACGCACCGGAGGCGCATTCCGTCCTGCTGAGCTCTATCGCTTCACTTCCCCATCGGTGAAAGAGATCGAGATTCTATAACCAATACGCCGTTATCAACACCCCTCCTTGACTTTTTATTACTAAGTGTATATCATACACTTAGTAATAGGAGGGCATATATTTTTTAGGTTTAGATAGTGTATCTATAACACTATCTAGATACGCTCACCTATTGGTTCTTTGACATCACATAGCGAAAGGAAACAATCATGAACACACAAACACTCGGTGTCGTCGTCGGTAGGTTCCAAGTCCCAGAACTTCATGCGGGACATCAGCACCTCCTCGACTATGCACGCACTCAGAACAGCGAACTCCTCGTCGTACTCGGGTCGGGAAGAGGTTTCCCGACCCCTCGAAATCCGCTCACGTTTGCGGTGCGGAGGGCAATGCTTCTCGAGAAGTATCCGAACGCAATGATTGCAGAAATCTTTGACCATCCCTCTGACGAGGAGTGGAGCAAGGGTCTCGACGCAATCATCAGCGCACTGTTCCCTGAACACAGGGTGACCCTCTATGGATCACGGGATTCATTTATCCCCTACTACCATGGACGGTACACCACCGAGGTGCACACGGAAGTCCCTTCACCCGATGGTACGTCCGTTCGCGCACACTGCTTCAACGCCCATGCAACACCTGACTTCAGAAGAGGGCTCATCCGCGCACAGATGGAACGTGCGCCTGTCCCCTACCCTGTCGTCGATGTTGCCATTATTCGCAAGGAAACGCGCGAAGTGCTTCTCGGGCAAAAGAAGCAGGACATGGGGAGATGGCGATTTGTCGGCGGGTTCTTTGACCCCGCCTGCGACACTACCCTCGAAGGAGCAGTACGGCGTGAGGCGTTCGAGGAAACGTCAGGTCTTGAAATCGGCGAACCAATCTACATTGGTTCGACGACAATCAACGACTGGCGCTACCGGAAAGACAAGGATCGCATCATCAGTTCGTTCTTTATGGCTCCATATATTTTTGGAGCACCAAGGCCTGGCGACGACCTCGATGCACTCTCGTGGTTTCCGTACGAAGAAGTGCTCGGGGTACTCGCTCCGGAACATCAAACTTTGGGTGAACTCCTCATGCGAGCACTCACCCATTCTACGTAAGGAGAAAGTCATGAACGCACGTATCATTCCTGAAGTAAACTTTGTCGAACTGACCGACAGCTACAAGGTCTCCCACTGGAAGCAGTACCCGCCGAAGACCTCGAAGATCTTTTCATTCTTCGAGAGCCGTGGCGGTCGCTTCCCTGCAGTCACCTTTTTCGGCCTCCAGTATTACCTGAAGCGCTACCTCGAGGGAGCCGTCGTCGGACGTGCCGACCTCGAAGAAGCTGAGGAGGACTTCAAAGCCCACTTCAGCGGAAGCGATATCTACAACAAGGCTGGCTGGGAGCGTCTTCGCACCGTTCACGGTGGTCGGTTACCCATCATCATTCGCGCAGTACCGGAGGGACTCACCGTTCCAACCCGCAACGTGCTCATGACGGTGGAAAACACCGACCCCGAGCTCCCGTGGGTGACGAACTACGTCGAGACCCTTCTCTCAATGCTCTGGTACCCTTCAACGGTTGCAACCCAGAGCCGTGAGATGAAGAAGCTCGTACTCCGTTTTCTCAAGGATACGGGCACCCCCGAACTCATCGACTTTAAGGTTCACGATTTTGGTTTTCGTGGATCTACGTCTGTGGAATCGGCTGGTATCGGCGCATTGTCTCACCTCGTCTCTTTCAAGGGAACCGATACCTTCCAAGGTATCCGTGTCGCCAAGAAGTACTACAGCGAGGCAATGGCAGGGTTTTCTATTCCGGCAGCTGAGCACTCCACGATAACCTCGTGGGGCAGGGACAATGAAGCTTTGGCATATCGCAACATGCTCGAGCAGTTCCCAACGGGCCTCGTGGCTGTTGTTTCAGACAGCTACGACATCTACCATGCGACGAAAAATCTCTGGGGTGAAGAACTCCGTGAGAACGTTCTCGCACGCGATGGAACCCTCGTCGTCCGTCCCGACTCTGGCTATCCGCCAGATGTCGTCCACAAGGTGCTCGAGATTCTCGGGAGTGCGTTCGGGACTGAAGTGAACGCGAAGGGATATCGGGTACTCAACCCCAAGGTGCGCGTCATCCAAGGTGATGGTATCGATTACAACATGATCGACACCATTCTTGGCCGACTCAAGTCTGTCGGGTGGTCTGCTGACAACGTCGCCTTCGGCTCCGGTGGTGGCCTTCTCCAGAAGGTCGACCGAGACACGCAGATGTTTGCGTTCAAGTGCTCGGCGACCCGTACCGAAGATGAGTGGCACGATGTCATGAAGGACCCCGTGACCGACCCCGGCAAGCGCTCGAAGGCAGGGCGTCTCGCGCTCATCGCTGATTCCCAAAACGGTGCACTCGAATATCGCACCGTACGCAAGGAAGAAGCGAGTGCAGGTGGATATGAAAACCTGCTCCGGCCTGTCTTCAAGGACGGCGTCATCCTCGCCGAAGACTCACTCGAGATGATTCGTTCCCGCGCCAATGTGGTGTAACACGTTCAATCCCTCGCAAAGCATCCGCTTTGCGAGGGATTTTTATATCACCAATCGTATATAGGCCTAACTTTTGGGCTCTACAAAGGGCGACCCTTTGTACTTATTAACGAGATTCCCCTTCGAAATCAGGCTCGACAATTCCCCATTGCATACTCGCGGTGTCGAGTTTCAAGTACGTGCTTTTACCGACTGAAGGTTGCATGGTCATCGGCTCACCGTCTTCGCGAACAGCGTAATTAACCACCACCACGTTTTTGTGACGAGGGTTTTGACTCAGTCCAATATTTTGCGGAGCCACACGGTCGCCGAGTAGGTACCCATCTCCGCCAACATATCCCTGTTCAGTATTGAGCGCCGACACAGCATAAAACATAGTACCGCTTCCTCCTGTCACTTGCGTGAGTAGGAAAACAATATCTTCACGACCATCATTATTTAAATCAGTGAGGAAATCATTACCAAAATATCGAGTTACTACTTTCGAAGCTGAGCCCGGTGCAACCTCCCTTTTTGCAAGGCCATCGGTGAGTTTTACCTTCTCCCCATTAATTGTATATTCAATATTTTTATAATCTGTCGCTATGGAGACTACCTGCTTTTCGTTATAAATATACGAATTTAAAGCAAAAAACCCCACAATCAATACTGCAACAACTACAAAAATTAAAAGTATAAATTTAGTTTTCATTTTCATGAGTATATCAAGAAATTTCTTAGCTGACATGGTGGGATGCTATTCAAATCTCACCAACCCAACATTCTTAAATTATATAATGATATAATTAGGCTAATGAATAACGAAAAGGTTCCAAACATAGCATTTGTTGATGGCCAAAATTTGAGATTTGGTACAACAAAGTGCCATTCATGTGCTAATACGTTAGGTATAGAACTTAGGGAGATTAAATATAAAGATTGTGTTTGTGGTACTGCATGGAAAGTAAACTTATCAAAATTCAGAATCTATCTAAAAGATAAATATTCAGTCTCTGAAGCGTATTATTTTCTAGGATACCTAGATGATAAGAATATTGATTTATACAACAAAATCCAAAAGGCAGGCTTCATTGTAGTATTTAAGGAACACTCCAACCTTTCAAAATCTAAGAAAAAAGGAAATATTGATACTGATATGGTGTTTGAGATAATGAAAAACCTTATTGATAATCAAAACTTTTCAAAAATAATTCTTATATCTGGCGATGGTGATTACAAAAAATTAGTTAATTACTTGATTTCGAAAAATCGATTTGAAAAAATTCTTTTCCCAAATAAGAAATTTGCATCATCTTTATACTACGAGCTGGGATCTGAAAAATTTGATTATCTGGAGAATCTAAAATCCTATATAAAATAGGGTTTTATAAAAAGAAAAGGGCTCCTAAGGCACGAACACCTGTCGGATCCCTTTTCGTCTTGATAGTTACACTATACGCCATTTTAGCAAATCTTTCAAGGCGATGTTGATAAAGGTAAAATTACTCCAGAGGCCAGCCTCTGGAGTATAATATTTGCACAAAGAAACCCCACGTGAAGGCGAGCTTCTTTGTGGGGATACGAGTAAAAGAGCTAGAGCCGAGCGCCATTGAGGAGAAGCTCGATACCTTTGGCCATCAGTTCCGGAGGACGTACAACCTTCCCTGCCCGTATGAAGTCCCCCATATTTGGCACAGCTTCCGTGCAACACGGAAGGTGTACAAAGAGAAACGGGAGTGACATCCCCGATTCGAGAAGTGCGAGTCTGGTCTGGTATGCCAAATGATTGCAACAGAACCCGCCCGCGTCATAGAAATATTCCACAGGAATTCCTTCCACGATGCACCGCTCTGAAAAATGTTCGATGCACCACGGGTCGAGATCCAACCGAATATTCTCCCCATACGCTCTGTCCGCCCGTATTGCCGTTTTCTGTAACGGAGGAGGACAGTACTTGGGATTATCGATGACGTTTACAGCACACCCTTCGATGCACACACCTTTCTTTTCAGACGCCATCCCAAGCGAAAGAATGGCGGAGGCTTCGTGTGCCAATGCCATATCTACAAGCTCCTTCCCGCGGTTATTTGCGGGAATAATTGCTTCATAGACGACAGGGATTATTTCAAACACTTCCCCGCTCTTGAGAATATCGAGTACCCTTTGCGTCGAGTTTACGGGATACGCCCCAAAGGGCGCAAACGCTGTTATAATAATCCTTTTCATTGGCTTCTCCTCAATGATTTATCTACCGCCAATCTAGCACATTTGAGCAAAATACGGTATTCCCATACAAAGGCCGGTCCTATGTATGGTTTTTTAAACCCTTGACACGATTTATTAAGAATGATATAAATCATTCGGCTGATCTTGTTCTGTAGTGAGGTGGGTGCCTTGCCCGAAGATTCCGAAAGGATGAAACAGGTCTGAGGTCAGCCCCCAAGTAATTGTAGTACCAAAAAGGGATTTCCCTTTACCCCCCTGCTTCGCAAGATTCAGGGGGTTTGTTATTGTTGGTCGCTTGGGACGATACGGAACTTATTTACTAAAAACGATGTAATCTCCAGTACCTACAACCTCAATTCTATCACCATCAATTTTTAACGCAGTTTCATCATCAACTACATAGGTTGTTTGGATAAAGCTATCTTTCAATGATTCAAGAAGTGGGCGACGTAAATTAGCAAAATATTCTGAATTCAAATGAGGGATAAAAGTGATTGGGAGAATACTTAGACCTTCACTCTCAATACTTGCAAAACCATCTTCTGGGAATAGCCGTTCATTGACTGAGACTGATAGTAACGAACCCAATATCATACTACCGGCACTAATTCCCATATACACCTTTGATTTAAGTAATGGCACTAGATATGAACTAATATTTTGTGTGGCCTGTGCAAGATATCTCTCATCCCCACCTCCAAAACATATCACATCCGCCTTTTCAAAATGTGGTTGATAGATTGATTCTGGCAATCCTGCAAAATCAATAATGTCTATACTTAAAAAATTATACTGATCGAGTTGATCTAAATTTTTAATCAGCCAGCGTTTATCGTCTGAACCCGTATTTCCTGCAGTGATAACAAAGAGAATCGACGTCTCACATAATGGTTTACCAACCAGTTCTTCGAGCGCGTGCGCAAGCTCATCGTTTTGTAATCCAGCAGATGTAAGCAAAAATTTCATAACGACATTATACCAAAAGTTCAAAAGTAAAGTGAGAAATTAGATTAGTTCCCGTTTTCTCGTTACTTCCGTGTTCCGTCTCGTTTAAAAAATACCCACACGTAGTACTTTTCAACTTTTTCCCGTGCCCATGGTGTTTTGCGTAAAAAAGTGAGACTCGAGTTAACACTTGGGTTCTGTATGAAACACTTTATTTTAATCTTCTTCCCGAGCTCCTCCCACCCAAACTGCTCCACCAATTCTTCAACAATGGTCTTGAGGCTCACTCCATGTAGAGGATCATTTTTTTGAGATGACATGTCTAAAGTATATCAAAATAATTCCACAGGGTTACCCCACGAAAAGTAGATGGGGTTAGTGGATAGGCTCTAAGAAAACTTCACGCTCTCGGAGTATATCTCTTTGAGATACTGTTGATACCGCGCGTCAGTCAGATGCAATTTGTAGTTGAGGCGGGTGAAGACGATTTTGTATGTTTTACCAAAAGCGCCTCGTGTCGTGGCGCGAATTTCAAAAGAAGCAGTCTTACCTGTTGGTATTTTTGCATAGAGTAGCGTGCCCAATGTCACTTGTGTCACTCCCTCACCACGAACTTTGATATCTGCCGTTGCAATAGAGCCCTGAGCCGTCCCCTCAATCTGGTACATAAAACCGGCGGTCTTTTTCCCTGAAGCAATAGAGATAGGAATGAATATATTTTCCTCTTTTGCAGTTATGTCTATTTCAATATAAAACTTCCCAACAGCCTTGTCGTCTGTATCCTTTTTCTTGACCCTTTCAAAACGTGCTTGGTTCTTTTTAACCTTCACCTCAATATACGCGTCCTTCCCCTCCAATTTATTCGCCTGTACCAATTTCGCTTGAAGTGTTTTTAACTCCGCGCTCAATTCCTTCAAAAGTTTTTTATTGCCCGCAGGTATTTTTCCCATACTGTAATTATAGAACAAGAACACACCCTTTTTCTGGAGTCGTGGGAATAAGGGTAACACAGACATCTTTTAAACCTACTTGGCTGTTTTGGACAGTACTAGAACTTTTTTGAAAGAAACTCCTTGAAGTCTTTGGGCGATGAAAACCTGACAAGGTTAGTAGGTTCCGCTTCTTGGATTGCACCTTCTATTCTTGGTCTTTCACCCCGAGTAAGGACAAGCCATAAAAAACTAAGACTAAATTTTTCCAAAGCTTCGGGTGCAAGCTCAGGTCTACTTTCCTTCCGGTGAGTAATCCATCTTTTTATAAGCTGTAATGCACATCTCATACCTGAGTAATCGAGATAAAGCACCAAATCTGATCTCTTTAAACGTTCTGACATCTTTTCATCTACGTACCCCTCTATAATCCACTTCTCCTGTGCAATCAGTAACTTGTGCTTCTCAAGATATTCCTCTTCAGGGATTTCTTCCCATTCTCCTCTCCAAAACAATTGATCCATATGAAAAAGAGGAAGTTGAGTTTTTGATGCAACAACTCTTGAAGCAAAACTTTTTCCAGATGCGCTTATTCCAATAAGCGCAATTCGCCTGTATTCCATCCTTCTAGAATACCATGTTCACCAAAGCAGAGCTGGCAATAATATAGGGAGCCATTGGAATCCCCTACTTAAACAACTGAGCGTGGTTTCCGATACTCACGAGCGTCAGTATGAGGATTCCATCGTCAATCTGATACAAGAGTAAAATATCAGGGGCTAGATGACACTCTCTAAAATTCTTTAAATTTCCCGTGAGCTTATGATCTCGATACTTTTCACGTAAGGTACCACCTGACGCCAATGTTAGAACGACTTCTGAAAAGATTTCTTTCTTAAAGCCCTGTAGATTTTTAACCCGCTTATAGGCGGTCTTGAAGCGCTTCGTCCTGACTATCTCGTACACCATACCCTATTTCTCCAAATCCTTCATGAGTGCATCAACGGTGGCAAATCGCTTTGCAGAATTTTTTGCCAGCTCTGTTTCAAGTATCAAAGCCCGTTCTTGAGCGAGGGTGAAACCATTTTCCGTCAGTAAATCAAGGGGTATTCCTTTACGGTGTACAACGTTCGTCAAAAACAACTTAACAGCGCTCGACATATCAATACCCAACTCATCGAGTGTTGCCCGAGCTGCCTTTTTAGTTTTTGCATCAATTCTAATTTGAATAGTGTCTTGTGTGCTCATAAGGTCATTATATACACTGTATTGACATTGTCAATACACACCTTTTCAGATGAAAGGGAACTTGTTCCCTTTCTTGAGCAAAATGGGGATTGCCCCCATTTTATTTACATGAAGTACGCGAACCAAGTGAGGTAGCTACCCACAAGGAGCATTGCGACGCCTGCGAATGGAATGAGTTTCATATTCACCCATTCATCTCCCACCTTGTCGACAAACGTTGGCGCGATAATGAAAAGCGCTCCCTTAATAAGAAGGCCCCACCCAAACAGACTCACGAGAATCTGTGGAAATGTATCCCAGACATTATGGTACAAGACATGTGTAATACCCGCCGACATCGCGACCATCCCAAAAACAAGCATTGCGAGTACTTCTTTTTCCAAATCACGATAAATTTTTGTGTAGTATGTACGACTCACCAAAACGCCAATCGCAACAGCGAGGATTACAGGTCCCCAGAGCTGTGCGAGAAATATAGTTATGTCCATATGGTATATAAGACTAGGTTTATAAACTCTCCTTTAATTATATCATTCACAAAGAACCAAAAGGGGTAGGTCAACAGGTTGTCCCTATGTGAACATAAGATTTAAGTTTCAGAAACAATACTCTCCACAACTTCTTCAAGTGGTCCCTCCGCGTTTACCGATATAGCCCCCTTTCTGAGCATCTTCTCTTCAAAATCTTTATAAGTACCCAGTAAATACTTCTGAGCCGTTTCGTTCTTTCCAAAATCATTATCTTGTCTTTCCATAATTCTCTTAATAAAGGTCGAGGGGATGCATTGAAGCAGGATAATCTTGTCGAACAGATACAAAAAATCACTTTGATTCTCTGCATGACCGAATACCACGGAACCATTCCCTTCGTTAAGCATTTTCTTAAGTTGCTCCACATCGCATACCCACATATGAGAATCAATGAACGATTGATCCAACACGGCCTCGTAATCCACCTTCTTCCCATTAAGTTTATTTATCCAAGCACAAAGGCCGGGAACTTCATCAATACTAACAGATCTTATCCCTCTTCTCTCCAGAACATGTGCAATAGTCGTTTTGCCTGTACCAGAAATTCCAGTAACAAAAATGTTTTTCATATTGTTGAAATGGGGACAGCCCCCATTTTATTCCTACTGATAGAAATCGGGCTCTTCGTAATAATACGATTGCTCAATACCCTTCATGAAGACATCACGATCATCAACTTTCGGAGTAAGTGCGTTACGTAAAAGCTCTCTGATTTCGAGCGCGTTCACCGGACTACGCTCCATAGCATTTAAATAATCCATCTTATCTACCTTTTCCCAATCAATGCATTGGTTCAGATTTTTCTTCAAAATTAAATCAAGCCAAACACGCATACTACGGCCATTCCCCTCCATAAAAGGATGGGCAACATTCATTTCCACATATTTAGTAACAATATCTTCGAACGTTTGCTCTTTAAGCAAATCAATTGCTACTAGAATTTCGGTAAGATAAAGACAAGACGCAAAACGAAACCCACCCTTACTTATGTCCTTTGTACGGATTTTACCAGCAAAATCATATAATTCTTTAAAGAGATATTCATGTATCTGTTGCAAGCCACGTATGGTTCCCACTTCAAAGCTAGCCAGTTCATGGCTGTCAAAGAGCTTAATAGCACGCTCTTTACTCTGTTCGTCAACGGTTTTCATCCTTTAATTATAACATTTTCCTAAAATTTTTCACGGCTCCATAGGTCGGTCCTATGTATTGTTAAGCCATATTCTGCTGAGCTGGCCGTCTGGGGCGATTTTAGAACTTTGTTACTTAGAAAGGTCTCTTGATATTCTCTTCATTAATTTCAATTTTCCGACCTGTAAGTAAGGACCTCACATGATCATGAAATTCACTCATTAATAATTTACCCTGACATACATCAGCTAAAGATTGGTATCCATCTTGTTTAGACAAATCTAATCCAAGTGCCATCACACCAACATTAAAAGAAAATTGCATTTTTAACTTATCTGACAAATCTTCCCACTTATTAACTGTACTGAATCTCAATGATTGTTCACAAGCGTGGATCACAAAATCTTTCATTTGTATATTATATCAAAATTCTTAACTGACTGTGTGGAACGATGTTGGAACTTTATAATACAAAACCCGCCTCAACAAGCACGAGTCTTGTAGGCGGGTTAATCTGGTTTGGGCCAGTTTATTTCACCATCACCGTGTTCAGGCCTTCGACGATCCCCCGCCAATGTGCGTGTTACCGCACGTGGGACAGGTACCGCCGTGGTTGTCGCGGATGTTTTCGAAATCACCGCGATCGAAGTAGTAGATGCGCTCACCGTCCGGCATCTGCCAGAACCAGCAAGTCTTGCTCGTCTGGCAGGACGTGTCGAAACGCACGGTCTTGCCTTCACGGCGAGCATATGTGACTTCAGCGGGAACAAACTGGACGCCACGTCCGAAGTCTTCGGCGTCCGACGACGGAACCGCCTGCCCCCGGTCACCACCGCCACTCATTGCATTGATAAGCGCGCTTGAAACGGCAAGCAGGTCGCTATGGGGATGACAATCATCATTCATGGGAAATCTCCTGAGAACACTCAGCACTATGCCGAGAATAGAATTACTATACAGTGAAATTATAAAAAGTCAAATAGCTGGCAATATGGGACGATGTTAGGACTTTTCTAGGCCCTCAATAATGGCCAAGATATCGGTTGGTTGTTCGGCAAAACCGATAACACTATCGGCTACGGATTCGAAATAACTTTTATCTTGGTATCCATAGGTCACCACCAAGCTTGGGATATTACATTGCTGGGCATCCAAGACATCTCCGATTGTATCAGTAATGAAAAAACACTCGTGGGCATCGACTGAATAATCTTTGAAAATCTTTTTGAATTTCTCAATTTTATTTTTAGACACGTCACTTCCATATATTGCGTCAACGTATGTATCTATACCATTGTTATCGAGATACGCCTCAACCTCTTCGTTTAATGACGACGAGTTAATCACAATAATATATTTCTTATTTAATTTCTCTAAGACTTTCTCAATCCCTTGGAAAAGGGGCAACTCCCTCTTGGCTGGGAAATATTCATTTTTCAACCACGCCTCCATCTCTTGTGGGTCAGTTTGTGAAGGAGGCATCTTTGCCATTTCTTCAAATATATTACCTCTAAAGAAATCTCTGTACTCATGAGGCTTGAGTTCTGGCCACATTCGAACCCCTCGACCATAATAGGCATGATCAAAGCTGTCCGTAATCACTCCGTCAAAGTCAAAGATAACAACTTTCTTATTATTCATTATGGATAGTATATATGAGGTGGTGGTTTGGGACGATGTTGGAATTTATTTAACTAAAAACATTCTGTGAGATGGATTTAGATACACCCACTTTTTCTATAAAGAAAGTAGGTGAGCACCACCCCTGAGATGAAAGAATAGAAAAGGGCCCCTCTCGGAAGCCCTTGGTTGATTTCGTGTTGCATCAGCGGCAGTAATTGCCTTGACAGGCGCACCCGCACTTGAAGTGCTGCGAGGTTCCCGTAAAGACTTTTTTTGCCACTTCCGCCTTCTTTACCTTCCGAAGAACAGACTGGAGTCGCTCCATTTTTATCACCTCCTTTCGTAACGCGTAATTTAGAGTGTATCACCAAGTGTTGAAATGTCCATGCATTTAAGCCCAGCTTCTTCTGGATCAAAATGCATCCAGTTAATTGGACAACCCCCGCCACAAGCTTCCCAGTGTTGACATGATATACAAGCCTCAGCGTGGTAACAATTCACTTCTTCTCTCAGAGCATTCATATCTTCAGAATTCCAATAATGAAGCAATTGGCCATTCCTGAGTAGCGCCGATGATTTCTCCTTGTCTATTGCCTCAAAATCAAGGAAATGGTTACAGGTCGTTATTGAGCCGTCTGGCTTGAAGACGATACCTGAGCCATTACGCATACTGCACCCCGATGAAATCCGAGAGTTATTCATTAGTTCCTTGAGTTCACTTGGTGAGAAAAGGCAATGCGGTATAGTTAAATTGAACCCGACACTAATTCCCATGTCTTTACACAGATGGAGCGCCTGGAGAACGACGTCTTTTTGCTGATGTAATGGGATGACATGATCGCCATCAATCTTTGCTTCTGAAACTGCTGGCGCCCCCATATTGAATTCAACAAACCTTACCCCCATCCCAGCTATTGCTGACACGACATCATCAAGGCAATGAGTGACGTGTCTCGTAAGGACAAATGTTGTGCCGAGATTGACACCGCATTCAATGAGGTTTGTGATACCTTGCTTGACCTGCCTGAAGCCGTTTGATGAGCCTGTGAGTCTTTTATAGGTCAGGGTATCCCAACCATGTATGGAGACATTGACAGCATCGACCCCATGCTCTGAGACCGCCATGGCAAATTCCCTACTTGCGAACCTTCTTCCATTCGAGACAATGATTGCCCTCATCTGAAAGTGCTTTACACAATCAATAATCTCGAGAAGTCTTGGATGGAGAGTCGGTTCCCCACCAAGGAGGATACAATCCTCGGCACCAGCCTTGCTCATTGCTGAGATTATGTCCCTTGCAGTATCAAGGGATATCCAAGATTTCGCATTCAGATCAAATTTTGCGTAGCACCAGTCGCAACGGTTGTTGCACGTGTCGGTGAGATTAAGCCAAAAAGATTTTGGCTTAATCAGGTATTGAGAATTCGGCTCCATGACGCACCTCCCTAATATTCGTTAAGTTACAAAAAACTGCTATCTCTATAATGAGGATACGTATATATCGAAGTCATGTCAATAGTATGTGGTAATGTGCAAGCACATTACCACACCTCCTTAACAAACAGACTCACGAGCTTTCTTGATTGTATTTTTAAGGAAAATTGAATCAGTCATTCAAAAAGCATACCAGACCAATTTATACCTGGGACTCGAACCAAATTTTGATTGCTAAATATAGCTTAAATGCTTTTGCTGGCTGTTTGGGACGATGTTAGAACCCTAATGTTCACCAGCAACTTTAAAATTTACAAATAAATTCATCAAGTAATTCCAAAAACCAGTTATCGAAGCAACAATAATTCTTGATACAGCATAATGAATACCATGTAGTGTCACAAGAACATACATTCCACCTGTTACAGCTAATAATCCGACGGTAGCAATCAACAGAAAATTTGCATAGCCTTCATTTAAATTTCTCTGAGAGTTTTTAAACACGTATTTTCTGCTTAGAAGATAATTTAGTGAAACTGCTATTACAAATGCTAATCCAGATGCAACAACATAGTTCAGGTGAAATAAATCGATAAAAAGATATAGTAGCAATAAGTCGAGAATGAAAGTCAGTCCTCCTACAAGCGAGTATTTGAAAAATCTAACGAGTGCCAATTGCATTAGTAATAATTATAGCAAAGGTTCAAATGCACTTTGGAAAATGGCACAGGGTCAATATTTTCTACCTTGAGTTGGCCGTCTGGGACGATGTTAGAACTTTTTTAGCCAATCATAGGCCTGTAGATAATCTTGATGAAGCTTAATCCTTCCCTTGGTAAATTCATTTACTTCTTCAGAATACCAACCTAGGTATTGAATAACACGGGAAAGCCAATATAAATCCTCAAGTCTCTTTTGGTGAGCGCCGAAGCTCATAAGCTCGTAGTATTCTTTGATTGTCTTATCATCAAAATCAAAATGCCATAGATACATTCGCACTCTAGAAAAGTCATAAATTGGATCACCGAACATTGCGTCTTCCCAGTCAACAATTCCTGCTATCTCATGATTTTTAGGATTTACGAATAAATTTCTCTGGTTAAAGTCTGTATGGAGGAGCGAGTATTCCTCATCAGCAAATTTGGTGTTATTTATCTTCATTATTATTTTATCGACGGCCGTCCTTACAAGATCACCATCAATCCCGCCTCTGTGTGAAACCTCTTGCCAGTAAACTTCATCGATAAAAATATCAAGCAAAATTTCCTTCCATGTCTTCTGACTATCTGGTTCAGTGAGTAATCCTGGGGATGTCGATTTTATTGTATGTAGCTTTCTCAAATTTTCTATCATTGAAAGAATGTATTTAGGCATTTCCTGTACAGCAATCGATTCCAACAACGGGAACTGTATCTTCTCCAGAATAACTACTGGCACGTCTTCAAAAAGAAATGAACCAAATACCGACGGCACTGGAATTCCAACATGCTCTTTCGAAATCAAGTCGAGAGCAGGAATATCCTTCATCGCGTCGACTCCGTACTTTACAGCGTACTCTTTATCATGAGCTGTTTTAATAAAGAAAACAGCACTCGACATCCCTTGTGGAGGAATCTGAGTTTCTATAACTCTTAAATTAAACTCTTTTTCAATATACGAAATTAATCTTTTTTGAAAATCTACACCTGTCATACAAAAAGTATACCAGACTAATTTATACCCAGGACTCGAATCAATTTTTATTGAAAAACATGGTTAAAATGGCGAGCTACCAGTCTGGGACGGCGCTGGGACTTTTATTATTACAAACCAAACTTCTACACACCCATGATGACGTCTTCATGTTTCTTTGCAAATTCCCATATGTTTTTTAAAAAACTCTCGAATGGTGCTCCAGATTTTAAGTGTCGTCTATACATACCAGTCAGGTGAATCATGGGCTGTCTGCCCTGTATGCGTATTTCTTGAAAATTTTTATACGTCATCTGCTTTCTAGTGAATAATGTCTTAAAATATGGATGCTCATTTAAAATAACGGGGGCAATAAGTTCACTGAGTCTCCATACTAAATGTGGATTATCCAATTCGACACGCTTCGTTCTAGGAAACACTTCCATCCATTTTTTAAAATATAGAAGATGTTGAATCTCATGACACGCAATTTCTTTGACTCTTTTTGGCACAAAATAACTAACATTAAATGACCACTCATCAATCCATCGCGGGTATACGGGGATTACACTCACGTATGCATACATCAATTTTTGACGAGTAGGAAACTTAACCTCAAAATGTTCCTCGAGTATTTGTAAATATTTCTGCTCGATTGGTCGCCACAACTTTTCATTCTGCGCTAGTGCTCGTCTGTATTCCTTACCATGTTGAGCACGAAACTCTTTCACATACTGGTAACAAACTTTATATATCTTTTCAGAATCTTTTACACCAGCAAGCATATTAAGTTTTGGATGCCGGTCGAATATGTATGTCTGCCAATTCGCATTATCTCGATGAAGAAACATGGTAAACGTTTCTGCTTCCCTTTTTATTGAAGGAAGCAAAAATTTAACTGTCGGCATATGCTGAACCGTCTCTTTCACACAAATAATTGTACCACTCCCACGCATGAACTCTAACTGATCGCTCAAATTCTCCTCAAGGGGCATCCTTGCATATTTTCGAAGAACATGGCATCCTTTAATCATGATTATCAAGATTACAAACACCTCGAACCGTCGACGAAACCTAAGCATTGAGGTTGCTTTTGAGTGTTTGTAATTTTCCTGAAACATACGAACCTTCCATAGCGACCTCAAGGTCGTTTTTTTGTTACTTTGCATCAACCTATTTAAGGAGAAGCAAAATGGAGTACGAAAAATTAGCTGTTCTTTGTCACAAAATGGTAACTGAGGAAGCATTGCTCGGTGGGCAATTAACCCCGGAATGCTTACAGCAAGCCATACAAGAAGGACGGGCAATATTCATTGAGCAAAACCAGGAAATCATTGCGTTTGGCGCCTTGTGGGTGCGTGAATGTTCAATAGAACTTGGTTCTTTGTGGGTAGCCACAGAACACCGAGGAAAAAAACTCGCTTCTGAAGTGTTCGGTCAACTTGTTGATCATGCCACCAACTATCCTGCTCTTTTTCTCATAACACACGTACCGCAGGTGATTCATCTCACACAAAAATGCGGTATGTGTGAATCGGACAAAGAGAATTGGACAAAAATAGTCCCTTGGTCAGCTAGTTGTGGGCCCTGTGACCGTCTTTCCGAAATAGACAAAGTGCAATGTTCTTTCAGAGCGGTTGAAGGCGAATGCCGCTTGTTCTACAGGAATTAAGAGGAGTGCGCCAGAGTTTTATTCTGGCGCACCCTTCTCTTTATTCATTTTATGAAAACACAAACATATGAAATATATTAAAAAATGTATCCCTATTCAAGAACTTGCAAGTGGCGACATGCTTACGATTCAAGTGCATACGTTTATTGGAAATAAACCAGGACCAATTGTATATCTCCAGGGGAACCTTCACGGCCCTGAAATTTTTGGAACAGCTCTACTTCTTAGACTTGTGCAGATACTTGGGAAACAAAAAAGTTTAAAAGGGAAGATTATTATTGTCCCCTGTGCAAATCCGATGGGTGTTAATCAAATTGCGTACAACAGTATGATTGGGAGATGGAATGCGCAAAGTGGAACAAATTGGAACAGGATTTTCCCAATGTCTCCACTCAAGAACCATACTGAAGAAATATCATTTTACAAAAATCTTCTGATAGAAAATAATCTTTCGATTGAATCGAAGCTCGCGGCAACATTACGTACTCTTTCTGCTGGAGCAAATTATGTACTCGATATACATACGACAGGGAGCTCTAGTGCAGAACACCTATTCACTTACCCATGGATGCATCGTGATTTTGCTGATCTTGCAGTCCCAATTCATCTTGAATTGAGCTTAGATGATGTTGTGGGAGCATTTGACGAATCTCATGTTCTCCCTTTCTTAAAGACTTTGTCACAGGAGAAAGTTGCAAAAGTAGCAACATGGGAAGCGCACTTCCATGGTCATATCGATAATACAACAATTGCACAGCGGCTCACACAAATCCTCAGCTGGCTAGATGGTCTCTGGGCAAAGAAGGCTTCGACAAAACCGGAACCCGAAATTCATTCAAAAAGCGCCCATCTTTGTGCGCCTGTTGCGGGGTATTACGCATGGACTAAAAAGGTGGGCGAAAGAGTTGAAAAAGGAGATATCTATGCGTTGGTGTATCAAACAAAAGGTGGGAGCATCCCCGTGAAAGCTACCTGCTCCTTCACTCTACTGGGCGTATACGGTGTAGCCGCTACTGCTTCTGGCGAACAGATTGGTTTAATCGCCTACTAGGGTCTTAAGCTATAAATTCCACCACTCTGCCTCGCCCGTTGGGTCACTCCATAGGTCAGCCTTATGACAACATAAAATATATAAATATCAATAGCTGGCCGTTTGGGATGACATTAGAACGCTTATACAACAAAAACCTTCCATTCGTAATCTCTAAGTAGGACTAGCTCAAGACCATTATCGAATCTATCTATTTTAGAGAGTGGATTAATGTCAGCTGACACTGGATGGATTTTGCTCTGGTAATGGCAGACAACTCTAATTGGTAAGAATCCAAATCCTTCCAACACTTCATCCCTAGAATTAGAGTAATAGTACTTACTTAAAACGTACGCTCCAGCGGATGAACCAGCCACAGTCTTTCCTAAGATAGACTTATGCAACTCAGGGTAGATATTTAACTGGTTTTTGAGTTTCTCAGTATTCCCTCCTCGCAAATAAATAACATCTGCATTCTTAACTTGACTAATGAAATCATTTTCTGTCGCCTTAACAAAAGTCACCACTTTGTTTCCCACAAAGTTAGAAATTCTTTTTTTATCGTCTTCAAATTTATCAATATCACCACCACTTGCAAAGTACACGAGCAAAATAGTTCCACCATCTGGAACAGACTGTGCTAATTCTTTGAAGAACCCCTCGTTCAACTCATTTTGCTCTCTTGTGTAACCACCATGAAGAATAAACTTTGTTTTCATAAACCAAGTATAGCAAAAGTTCGAATTGTAATTCCACTACCCAGAATAGCCTTTAAAATAAAGGTGAAATAGCGAGCTACCGATCAGGGAGTCTCGGTCATTACATGACCAGTACACCTTGTCGATATTTTGTTTCCTTACGTCACAAAATATCAGGCAAGGTCTTCGAGTCCCTGACGTGAGTGACATTTAGTCACTCACTATCTGGCAGCTCTAAAGACAAAAGGTACCTGACACCGTATTCATCAGTCTGCATATTTTGCATTATCCTGAAGAGGCATTCGCGGGCGAATTATCTCAAAACCCTTCCCAAGTTTTTTATCTAAGTATTGCTCGGTCCACCTAACTTTAGGCTCAATTGAGATGGGTCTGTTTTGAAGAAAATCTACATAGTCTTTTTGACTCTTGAAAGTCATGCCTCCATGTATGAGTAATATTTGTGGTTTGTTTTTCATAATTATATTTTAGTATCTACTTTTCAACACACTACACTTTCAAGTACTCCTCCAAAAAACTAATCTCTCTTTTTAAAATAAAATGTCCTTCAAATTTTCCAGGTGTGTCTGTCTTCATTTTCGCCAACACTTCTGTCGGTGGGAGCCAGAGCGTTTCTTGACCCTCTTCTATCTCCCCTTCTTCTAGTGCAGGTTCACCAATTTCACCGACCACTTCAGCGACGTAGCAATACGAGATATGAAGTAGCTTGTATTTATTTCGATATTCGATCGTCATGCCTACAGGGCGGATAATAGTACAATCACAACCCACCTCTTCTTTGACCTCCCGTTTTAGTGCATCTTCGATAGACTCGCCAGCATCAACACCACCACCTGGTAGCTTGTGGTATGTATAGGTTTTTAGATACTGAGCAGCCATTTGACCATCTTTGTTAAGTAATATCACTCGAGCACTCTTGCGGAGCTGATATTCGGATCCAAGTAATTCAAATTCATCACTTAATCCAAGTGTACCTTCGCTGATTTCGGCAAGTAATTTCATGATAGTTATTATAGCAAACACAATCCTTTGACACACTTGATGGGTCTAGGACACGAAACCATTTTATGGCTCAAAATAACGTTATTCAATTTTGAGTAGATTTAGCAAAAGCTCGAGTCCATGACTCATCTTTATAAGACGTTGCAAAATATAGCTTTTTTGGAGACCTAGATAGGTCTCACATGACTGCTGCCGATTCGGGACTCGAACCCCTCTCGGTAGCCCTTGACTCGTATGACTTAAATTATAAGCTTTTATTATCACTATCTCCAACTAATTTAAAATGTATTCGAGTCCAAAATCAAAGTACATCTATCACACATAGATACACTATAGACATTTTCTTGTTTGAGCTAAGAATTCGCATCTTCTCCAATTTCTGGTTTTAGTAGTGGGAAAAGTACAACATCACGCAAATTATGTTTTCCTAAAAGCAACGCAGCAAGTCTATCGATACCTAAACCTAAACCTGAAATAGGTGGCATGCCATAAGACATTGCTTTGATGTACTCATAATCAATCTCCATCACTTCATCTTCACCTTTATCTTTACTATTCTGCTGCTCTGAAAAACGCTGCTCTTGGTCAATAGGATCTACTAACTCACTATATGCTTTTACAATTTCCCATCCGTTTACCACAAGCTGGAACTGGTCAACAATTTCATGATTATGATCATTACGTCTAGCTAATGGCTGAAGAGCCAAAGGATAGAAATAAAGTAATGTTGGATTAATGATTTTTGGTCTAACAATTTTTTTGTATAGATTATCAACCAAGCCAGGTAAGGACATAGTTTCTATACCTTCAAAGGTATACCCTTTACTGATGATAGCTTCACGCAATACCTGACTGTCATCATATGATAAGACGTCAATACCAGTTTCGGTTTTAAGTAATTCTATAAAATTTACCCGCTTCCAAGGTCCATCAAAATCAATCGTTTGACCGTCTTCCATTGTCACTTGCTTACTCAGATTGAGTGATTGGAAAATACTCTCAAACATATTCTCAATAAAATTCATATTGTCTTCGTAGTTCCAATATGAAACATAGTGCTCAAGATGGGTATGTTCTGGAAGATGAGACACGTCTATTCCCTCATTACGAAACGCTTTACCAAGCTCAAATACACGATCATAACCACCCACAACAAGTTGCTTCAGAGGTAGCTCGTGAGAAATCTTTAAAACTAAATCTAAATCTAAAGCGTCGTTTTTCGTTTTATAAGGATTCGCAACTGCTCCTGTTGCGCTCTGCATGAGTGTTGGTGTTTCTACTTCATAAAAATGATGCTTCCAATAAAACTCACGTATAGATCGAATGAGATTACTGCGAAACAAAAAATCTTCCATTGATTTAGGATTTGCAATTAAATCAAGGTGTCTTTGTCTATATTTTATTTCTTGATTTTTTAAACCAGACCACTTTTCTGGAAGTGGAGATAGAGATTTACCTAAAAATTCATACTTTTTGACTAAAATAGATTTTTCTTGTGTTTTTGTAAAAAATATACTGCCTACACAACCAATCAAGTCTCCTTGACTAAAGAGCTTCTTAAATTTTTTGTATTCATCCGCCCCAATCTCATCCTCTTTCACAACTACTTGTAAACGTCCTGAATAATCCTGGATAGTGACGAAGGATAATTTACCCATCGTTCGAAGGAGTATAATTCGTCCTGCCGTGCTAACACTAGTGGCTTCTTTAAGTCCTAAAACACTCCTTAGATCCATCTGTTTATCAAATTTTTCTGGATAAGGAGACACTCCTAAAGAGCGAATTTCATCAATTTTCCCTTCCCACTCTTTGCTTAACTTTGAATTATCTGACTGCATAATCACTAGAGTCTACCATTATAGTGTTCACTTTTACAACTAATTTAAACTCAAAATCAAACCGCGGATACCAATAAATTAACAGTCTTCTGTTGTCCTATGTTTTCAAACAATATACCAATCCTTGGTCCAGTCCTTCTTTTAATAAGCATTTCATATACCACCAAGCAAGCTTCTGAAAATGGGACATTGGACTCAATACATGTTTCCCTAAATAAATCCTGGATTATCTGCGCATTCCAATGTTGGACTTTCTTGAAATTAGCTACAAGACTATTGACTAAAGTGCGATACTTTATATCAACTTTATTAACGTCATTTACAATGAGCCAAGCTCCCTCACTTAATGAGGTTTCTAAAAAATGTCTCAAACACAGAATAAAACTTTTTTGTTCAGTACTTAAATCTGATTCATCTTCTGAAAAAAAACGAGCGTGATGAAGGATACTATCAAAGTCATAGTGGCTGATATGTCTAACTTCATTTTGATAGTATTCTTCATAAAGTTTAAACATTTTTTCTGACTCTAAATCTAAATCATAAGGCCTAGTACTCTTTTCTTTTGTAACTAAGTTAAAGAACATTTGTGGGGGCATAAATTTAAGAGCTTCAAAAATAGACACTCCAAACCTATTAACTTGTGACGAGTGTGCTGAGCGTACATAGCAAAAATCATAGGGTAAATTAACCGGCGGTTTTTTATCAAAAAGTAACTTATATAGCAGTTCAGCAAATTGTCTGGCCCCTAAACTTGAGTTCTGATCTTTTCTACCCCCTTCTACATCAATATTTAAGTAAAACCACCGAACCGGCCATTCAAGCTTCCAGCATAATCTTGAATTACCATCAAATGGACTTATCCATTCATTAAAACCACAACCTGTTAAAGAAATCTCTCTAATAACAGCATCTTCACAACTAACCAGTACTTCATCTTCACGATATTCTAAGACTTTAGTTGTTCTCATATTGCCACAATGAGGACAAATCACTTGAATTGGTCTCTCGTCAAATTTATCCGCTGTACCTGTAACGTTTTCGTATAAGCTTGTAATTTTTTTAAGGTTATTTAAAACTAATTTTATGCCATCATTAAAGAAACCCTGTTTGTATAGGTCACTTGTTTTATAAACATCGGGAACGATGTTAAATGAATATTTTAAGACATTTATAATTTTTTCAAAATGAAAGTCAGCATAACTTACATTACTAACTTGTGATGGAATATTTGACAACGGATGTCCTAGATATTTCTTATAAAATTCATTCTGTTCATCACTAAAATAGCCTGGTAAATAATCTAACGGATCATAATCATCATTGCCAAATATAAATTTGACATCGAAACCTTTATTACAAAGTAGTTCATAAAGTTGAAAATGTAAAAAAAGTCTCCTAAATGAGCCAGCATGAGCAATTGCCAGAGGAGTCTTGGACTCATTGATTATGATAGTTTTTGACTCTGGTAATTGGTTTATGTCAAAACTAAATTGTATATATTTATTGTACATTAAATTCATTGGACCCAATCTCCTTAGCGCTTAGTAATTCCACCCCCTTAATTCCCTGCGACTTCATAAAAGATAGCCAAAAGTTAATACTAACTTCGTCCACAATGGCATCTGGTTGGAATTTATGTTTTGGGATAAATTTTTTGTCGATTCCAAATGTACGAGCCATTATTTCAGAAGCTTCGTTAGGATTCTCATTTATAAATTCAACTGCAAGGCGGTAAGCACGAGTAAAACGACGGACCGCTTCAGGGTCTGATTCCATTTTTTCTTCACTCATGAAAATTAATGAAAATTGATTTTCACCAATTACTTGATGTGCGTTAAATAAAGAACGAATACCCCCTCTGTCTAGAGCAATCTGATCAAAAGGATCAATCATTGCTGCTACATCAATTTGATTAGATCTGAGTGCTTGTTCAAGATTTCCGTGTGGCACAACTATAAATTCAACATCAGAAACAGATAGCCCTGACGCTTCAAGATAAGCAATAGTAGTATAGTGGAATGATGCACCTAAAGTATTGACTCCAATTTTTTTATTAATTAAATCCTGAGGATTTTGTAAGTGAGAATCTTCAAGAACATACCAGTTCATCAGCGGGGAGTCCGCAAAGGCAGTTTGTACGTCAAGTATTCCTTTTACTTTTATACCACTATTACGAGCATTTATTATTGCTGTTGTGGCAGCAATACCAGAGTCAACATCTCCGCTAGCAGATGCCATTAATGCTTGTGGGCCTCCAAAAGTCTCACCCACAAGATTTACGGTTACCCCCACATCATCAAAATAACCCTGGTCTAAAGCAATATAAACTGGGTCAAAAACTTTAATCTGAGAATAATTTATTTCGTGAACATCTAGAACATAATTATTTCTATTTTCTAAAGTAAATACCAAGATACAAACAAGAATAACAAAAATACCTGAAGCTAATAATATAATTTTTTTCATAAATTAATCATAAAGTAATCTAATAATTCATCTTTTTTTCTAGCGCTAAGAAAAAATAATTTATTATAATTCCAATCACAGCTATTACTATAATACCACTATATATGTCCAAAATTTGAAAAGTATAAGAAGCATTTAAAATAAAGAACCCGATTCCAGTATTTGATCCTATCATCTCTGCGGCAACAATAACGAGTAGAGCAGACCCCGCCGCAAGTCTCATACCTGTAATAATATAGGGACTTGATGCGGGAATTATAATTTCTTTAAGGAGTTGCCACTTATTTGCGCCGGCTATTTTTGCCATTCTTATGTATTGCACATCAATCTTTTGCACGCCAATGATGGTGTTCAAGAGAATAGGAATCCAAGTTACCCAGAAAACAATGGCCAATTTTGACATGAAGCCAATTCCAAAGAAAAATATAAATAATGGATATAATGCCAGCGGTGAAATTGGTCGAATGAGTTCAATAAAGTTCTTGCAGAGTTCATTAACATGTACAACTAATCCCATGCCAATACCCAGGGGGAGAGCAACCGCAACTGATATGACGAAACCAGTCATAATTATTTTTAAGCTACTGTATATATGTTCCCATATATCAACCTGAAGTAATAAATCAAATGTATTAACTACAATCTTAGGTAGAGTAGGGACGAAAACTGGATTTAATAATTCTAAAAAACCAAGCAGTAACCAACCACTAAAAAAAACCAATAGTATTAAATTCTGTTTTAATAACTTCTGGAAAAAATTAAATTTCATTTTGGTAATTTAAATTTAAAATTTTATTCTGAACTTTGTAAAAGGTTTCAGAATCTTTATCCATTATATTTTTAAGACTAATGTCTATTAATACCTTTGTTGGTTTAGTAGCCGCTAGAGCAACAAGTCTTTCGCCTATGTATAAGGCTTCATCAACCTGATGAGTCACAAATACCACGGTAAACAAATACTTTAAATGCAATTTCTTTATTACGTCCTGAAGTTTATTTCTATGTAGAAAATCAAGCGATGAAAATGGTTCATCCATCAATATCAAGTCGGACTCTGCAGCTACTGCCCGAGCAAACGCAACCAACTGTGTTAGCCCTCCAGACAGCTGGCGTGGATAAAAATTTTCATATTTTTCTAAACTCATTTCGCAAAGTATTTCTCTTGCCTTAATGTTTCTATCTGTTTTTGAAATACCGCGCAGTTTTAAAGTAAAAGCGGTATTTTCAAGCACTGTTAACCATGGCAAGAGTGAATTATTTTGACTTACATAACCAATTCTTTGCTTATTAAAACCTAGTGCACTTTTAACTTGCCCAGAATCCGGCAAATCAATTCCTGACAAAAGATTAATTAAGGTTGACTTTCCACACCCTGATGGTCCAAAAACTATCACAAAACTACCTTCTTCTATCAATAAATTAAAATCTTGGAAGATTTTAAATTTTTCTGTACCAAACAAAAATTCTTTATTGATATTTTTTAGCTCTATCATGACTATTGTAGGCTGTGAAGGTCTTACACCTCCATACCCCTGACAAAGGATCAGGTGCTTTATTTTTAAGCTAACAGCCTATTTAATACTATTTAATTACTGACATTCTACATTGTACTCACGTAGTACAATGAAGTTATTTACTCAGAATTAACTAAAATAGAATACCACAAAATGTAGGCTATCTAAAATACTCTATTTTAAAAAGAAATGATCTATAAAGTCTAGCTAAGGTGTCCGAGAATATAAAACCCAATCTATTTTATTAACCAATGATATATTTTAAAAAAACCATCTAGGACTCGAACTAAAATTATGGCTTGAAACAAAGCCCTACTGCTTTTGAAGAAAATATCAAAAGTTCGAGTCCATGACTCGTCTTTGAAATACGTTGCAAAATATAGCTCGTTTGGAGACCTAAGTAGGTCTCACATGACTGCTGGCCGTGTGGGACGATGTTAGAACAATATTACAGAAGTTTTAAGAACTTTTCCCTTATTGAAATATAGAAGAAAATTCTGCTTATCAGCCAAAATACTACACAAACAGCTACAAATGACAGCGCCTGAAATTTTATTATATCTACTAGATTATATTTTTCTTTTTCAATGACTTTAAAATTCGGCACCCACGATACATCCCCAACTTTAAAAGATTCACTGAGGGAATGTCCATACTTATTCTCTAATTCCTCTACTGTATATTTTTTAATACCCAATGGATCTCTTGGCATAACGTTTGCCGTCTTAAAATCATTCACAAATGATTTAATTTCTGATTCCAATGCTCCATTCTTTACCATCTCTAAAACCTTTCCATTTAATTCGGCTCTCTTTTCTTCTGTCAACTGACCTTTAACATCAGAGCTACTGAAAAAATACCCTGCAATATCACACTCTTTATACATTTTTAGTTTTTCCCCGTCAGTTGGATAATAGCTGATCTGAGGAAATTCTTTTCCACTATCACAATGAATTACAGAAAGCTTATCATTCGAAAGTTCATTAACTATTCCAAAACTTACAGCCAGAGAAAATAGAAAGAGCATAATGTAAAAAACCTTTAAAGTCCTGTACCAAACCCTTTTATTCAAATCTTCTCTGTTCATAGCTAAAGTATATCAAAAAATAACCTATAATTTATACTGATTAGTGCCAATCTAATATTCTTACTTGATTGTAATCAGGTCCTAATAGTAAATCGGGTGGCTCAATTTGTCCGATTTCATCAATCCGAACCATGGGTGCCGTTACTGTAAACGTATTAATCACTGATTCGTTTCGAAAAGAAGTTAAATCGGGATCCGTAATTGATTCTTGTCCAACAAAAATTGAACTGGTAGATACCACATAAGGAACATTTTTCATAAAAGGAGAGCTTTGGTTCTCGTATCCCGATTCATTCAAAGAGAAAAAATAACTACGATACCCCCCAGGATTTCCAGTCCAATATCCTTCAGTATAGAAATGGTTATGAGCACCTCTAAAGTTGGCGTATATCTCAGGGGTATCATTTAATTCAGTAAATGTTGTTTCCCCTAAAATCACATTCGCTTGTTTACCAGTTTCTTCATCCCAATCACCAAACGGAATTTCTGGGTTGAAGTCCTTTTCACGTGTTGTAACTGAATAAAAGATCACTTTTTCATTTTGATCGGTGACAGCCTGGATATAAAAATATTTATTTACATAAATGTATTCAAGAAATTTTTCCTGTCTCACATTTTTAAAGACGGGTGATCCTAGGATGGTATCAAAATGTTTAATATTTACACCGCCCGATAGTTGCGAAATTGAGTTTAACAATGCTCTTTTCTCACCTAATGTTTCGCTATAATAGTTGGCAATAACTGCAAAGCCATTAGTGATGGTTATCAATGAAGATAATGCAAACAAAATGACACCGATCACTATCGCTAGATTTGATTTTTTAATTCTCTCAGCAACTTTTTCTAATTTCATGATCATTACGTTTCTGAAATCTCATTTACCTCAACCTCTACGTTTTCCAATTTCTCAATCTTGTCCTCTAATTCTTTTATTTTCTTTGATTGATCGATTAAAATATCACTTTCTTTCCTAACAAGTTTCAGTTTTTCTTTTAATTCTTTTACCTCATTTTGCAGATACTCATTTGAACTCATAACAGATTTTGCCAAGGCTTCTTGAATAGTATCTTGATTCGATTGACTGCGATTTTTCTCTAATGATTCTTTAAATTCTTCTCTCGCATTATTTTTTTCTTTTCTATTTGTAGATCCGCTTATCACTTTCCAAACTAACCACTTCAAAGCATCATAGACGCCGTTCCCTGCCACTCCAACAACAATACCTAATGCAAATTGATTACGGATTATTTTCTCGCTTGTGAGTTTCCAGACATCCTGAACATAATTATCTAGGCTGTAGGCCTCCCAAATATTGGATACTATTTCTGGATCAATACTTTGGATAATTTCGACAATTATCGGTGACTGACTTGATATTTTTTTTACTTCGGCATATTTATGTAGTGTCAAATCAATCCTACGCGAAGATCGCATCTTAATGGTTCTATATACACTTTTACTTAAATCTAGGTATTCTCCTGTATATCCTATTCTATCGTCTTCGATAAGATTTTTTTCAAATCGATCGAAGAATCTGAACAATCGCTCGCCATATATTTCGTGAAGACGAGCATACTCCTTTGAAGTTATTTCATTTTTTTCAAAAAATAAATGAAACTCGTTTTTAATCTCCTTGTAGTTTTTGAACCCTATAATTAATATGAAAAAAACGTCGTATTGAAAGACTTCACTTAATCCTGAATCTTTAACCAAATCTGCATATTGACCTCTTTCAAGTTTCTCGAACTGGGAAAGTTTTTGATTCAGGGCTTCAATTTTCCCTATATTATTCTCAAGTAAATCCTCAAGTAAAGTTTTCTTTCCTGTCTTGACAGAAAGGAAGAAAAGTAACAAATAAAACACTAGGTTGTTACGAGACGACTCAGCAACCGTCTTCTTGTACATGAAATTGACTACCTCGTCTCGAAAATTGTACAAGTTAAAACTATTGATTTTCTTTTCCTTTTCTCTAATGGTTACTTTTAATTTTTTCATTTTTTATCTTAAATAAAATAAGTTTGTAGTTTTAATACCACAGCCAAACATGGGTCTTGGTGTGTTAGAGGTGAGAGTTGATCCAATCCCAGACTTCTTGAGAAAGCCATCCTTGATGATTTCCCACAATAAGTTTTGTCACCATCAACCTGTCATTATTATCCATCTTTTTTCTAAGATCAGCTGAGACCTCATCTGCGCTCCAATTTGTACTCACAAAGCGGACAGTATCTAAACCTTGATCTTTTACACCGTCGTAATCGTTTAACCTAGAGAGTAATTGTGCGCGAGCGGTAGCATAATTTGGTTTTTCTTTGTTTAATTCCCACGTGACTAAATATACAGACATAGTTCTTCTTGATTATTTTTATTATTAGTAATGACCCATGTTTTTTGCGCTGTGGACAGAGGGATGTACCTTATAGACTGCATCTGGTACAGTAATCGGGTAATCTCTTTCATGGTTAGTGTGCTGTGCAGATGCCACGAGGGACAAGTGGGAGTAATCCTGCTTGGCTGTGCGGGCTCTTATTGTAGATAATCTACAATAAGCTCTCTCACGACATCTGCACAATCCATTAACTGACACAATTCTAACATTTTGTTAGGGTGTTAGTTTTTTGTGTATATCAAGTGTATAAAAAGTATAAACGGCTTAAAATAAGCGTTTATTTAAAATTAGACCACACTTAACCTGTGGATAGCAATAAAAACATCACGTATGCAAGACTTGCATAGATTTAATTTCTATTTCTTATTAGTGTGTGAGCAGTTCTTTGATTGCGTTTACTATCGCAGGCACCTGTTCTGGTATTGATTCAACAGGAATACGTAATGTATGAAAGCCCTCATCGTCTGAGAAATGATCACGTTGAAAATCAGAAAGTATTTGATTTACAGTTGTGTAGTGTTGTGGTCCGTCAACTTCAATATAGATCTTCCCTGCTGGTATAAAAATATCGATATGTTTATGTCCGTCCCAATGCTGAAGCTTTGTCTCAATACCAAAATCATTGAGAGCTTTATTTAAAATAAGTTCTTTTTCTGTCGGTTTTATGTTTCCCATATATGCTAACTATAGTATGTAGAACCATAGTTAGCAATTACATACGCTGTATGTAATGAGTTCAAGAATTCTTATACAGTTTGGTAAACGAATACGTGACGAGCGGACAAAACGTGGTATTTCACAAGAACGTTTAGGTGAACTTGCAAAAGTCCACCGTACATATGTAGGGATGATTGAGCGGGGTGAGAAAAATATCACCCTCACTAATATTGAGAAATTTGCAAAGGCTTTAAATATTCCAATCAAACTCCTCCTAGAATAGCCAGCCCATCACTTATTTCCAACAATTTAGAAACAAGTGGTGAGGGGACTTGAACCCCCACGACATTACTGTCAACAATTTGGTAAATTGCTCCGTATACCATTTCGGCACACCAGTACTCACCACACGATGTTTCCATCCTGTGGAAAGATGCATACCACTATGTGTTCATAGTATGCACCATGTGATTTTAACATATATGGCACAGGCAGTCCCTTTGCTCTTCGCCATGCGGAGCTTCATATCACGAGTAGAGCGAGTGATGTGAAGTGGCGAGGGCTGACTGTGCTGTAACCTTTTTGATTTTCATACGTTATATACATTAGGCATAGTTCATTTACACTCCAAGGTGCATAGCATCAAAAAATAAAAAAGCTCGCCAATACATAATAAAAAGCTCGCTATAAATATCAAAGACTGGCAAATAAAATAAATTTAAATACATCTAAAGTCCAGCAAATAATAAACGAAAGAGCGACATCAAAAAAACTAAAAGAGCGAAAAAAATAAATTAAATTAAAAAAGCGCCTCAAAGAACGACGAACAATCGTTGTTTTTGTGTAGGTGATCTGTGCTGGCTTTATGTCAGTCAGATTCTCGGATTCATTAATCAAGGAATATCAAGCCGAAATGCAAGTTTCGTACGGTGTTTTGGTGACTGACGAAGAAGCTCAATTGCATTTATTGTCACTAGTCCGTTGTTTGTTTCCAGCGCCGACTCTTCAGAGTGGCGATGGAAACGAAGTCGGGGCTAGTATTACCCCGACTTCGGGACAAGAAGATAAATAATTATGAATAAAAAAGAAGGAAAAAGCAGAAACTATTGCTTCACAATCAATAACTATTCTGAAAGAGATTTAAAACGCTTTCATGCTCTTGCTGAATCTTTAGAGAAACACAGATATGTTTGTTACGGATTGGAAATCGCACCTAGTACTGGAACAAAACACATTCAAGGATATATAGAGCTTAGTATTGCTCAAAGATTAACCTTTCTTCATAACTACTTTAATTTTAAAAAAGATAAAAAACTTTTTAAATTCCATATTGATATTGCTAATGGTAATGCTGAGCAGAATAAAAAGTATGTCAGTAAAGATGGAAAGTTTTTTGAATATGGAGAACCTCAAACACAAGGGTCAAGAAATGATTTGAAACAAATCAAAGAAGCAGTGAAAGAAAATCCAAAAGACATAGCAAGAATTATTGATGAGTTAGCGAACAATAATCAGCAACTAAAATTTGCCCAAGGATTACAGCAATATTATTTCAAGCATCGAGATCCAAACAATCCGCCCATAGTCCTTTGGATATTCGGCTCAACTGGAATAGGTAAAACGTTTCTGGTCTACAGAACTTTTAAAGATATCTGTCCTGTGTCTTCATATGATTGGTTAGGAACTGGGTACACACAACAAGAATGTTTCCTCTTGGATGACTTTAGAGAGTTCAGTTTAACTTTCGATCAAGTATTGAAGATTACCGACCGTTACCCTTTCATGTTGTTCTATAAAGGCAGTCAAATTCCTCTCAATTCTCCTTTTATCATTTTCACCTCCCCGAAATCTATCGATTACACGTTTCGATCCACCAAGGGAGAGGATATCGGGCAACTAAAGCGTAGAATAAAGGAAATTGATTTAGATACTATTGAAAATATAGATGCAATTGACTTGAGGAACCTCGATGAAAAATACCTTTTTAAGAGCGTCAATGATTACAAGAACACTTTTTAAGGCATAATGAAACTACTATGAGCAAATGCGTACTCTATGCCCGAAAATCTTCTGAGAGCGAAGAACGTCAAGTTAAATCTCTTGATGCTCAAGAAACAGAGATGCTTCTTGTTGCAGAGCGTGAAAATTTAGAGATAGTTGAAATCATCCGAGAATCACACTCAGCAAAAACAACGGGTCAACGTCCTGAATTTAATCGCATGATTAAAGGAATTCAATCTGGTAAATACGGCACCATTCTCACGTGGGCACCTGACCGTATCTCCCGTAACGCTGGTGACTTAGGTGTTGTCATTGATCTCATGGATGCCGGAAAACTTGAATGTGTAAAGACATACTCTCAAACTTTCTATAACGACCCGTACAGTAAGTTTATGTTTATGATGCTTGGCTCTCAAGCTAAGTTGGAGAATGACCAAAAGAGTTTAAATGTTAAACGTGGGAACCGTGAAAAACTTAAGCGTGGTTGATCTTATGGACCAGAAGCTACTCCAAGAGATACGCACGTACGGACAGAGGTTCACAAACAATCCCAATGAGAAGTTTCTGCTGATGATACTCGGGTCGCAAGCGAAGCTTGAGAACGACAACAAAATGGTGAATGTGAAGCGAGGGCTTCGAGCACGCTGTGAGATGGGTCTCTGGCCTTCAGTGCCACCAACAGGTTACTTGAGCCACTCAGACAGAAACAAAAAGTGTGAGGTGGTACTTGATGAACAACGAGCACATGTCATCAAACAGATGTTTGAAAAGGTAGCGTATGACGGATGGTCAGGACGAAAGTTATTCAGATGGCTCAAAGATGATATACGATTCAAGACGAAGCATGGAAAGCCGTTAACCCTCAGCAACATATACATCATCCTCAAAAGTACCTTCTACTACGGTGAGTTTGAATATCCGAAAGGTGGCGGACAATGGTACGTCGGAAAGCACGACTCTATCATCACCAAGGATTTATACAATCAGGTACAAGGCAAGATAACGAGTGAATATCTCGTGCGAGTGCAAGACAAAGAGTTTGCCTTCACCAAAATGATTACCTGCGGACTGTGCGGATCGGGAGTAACTGCTGACGAAAAATTCAAGAAGCTCAAAGATGGAACGACGAACAGATACGTGTATTACGGGTGCACGAAATTCAAAGACAAAAACTGCCCCTGCGGGTACCTCAGAGAAGAAGAACTAATTGAGCAACTCGCAAACATATTCGATACCGTGTCACTCGACGAGATTGGCATGAAAGACAAAATCAAAGCAGAAATTGAATCCCATAATGAGTTTCAGGAATCAGTGCTTGGGCAGAAGTCAGCAAAAGTTAAAGTGCGAGAGGTAGATATCAGAAACTACGCCAAGCACATACTGCGGAAGCGACCAATCTACGAGAAGCGAGAGGTGCTCTGCCACCTACGAAGTAAACTTATACTCAGAGAGAAGCAAATATTTCTACAGCACGTTCCGGCGTAGGAGTGATGCATTGAACGCAACAATCACCGTTGAGAGCGACATAAATACTGCTGCCACTGCTGGCTGGAGCATAATGCCATATACGGCTAATGCTCCTGCCGCTACTGGAAGTGCGACAATGTTGTATCCACTCGCCCAGAAGAGATTTTGAATCATCTTGCGGTACGTGAGATCTGAGAGATGGATGATCTTGGGAATGTCACGAGGGTCATTCTTCATCAAAATAATGCCAGCCGATTCAATTGCCACATTTGTACCAGCACCAATCGCAATACCTAAATCTGCTTGCGTTAATGCTGGAGCGTCATTGACTCCGTCCCCCACCATAGCGACACGCTCTCCACGCTCCTGAAGTTTCTTAACCGTCTCAGCTTTTTGATTCGGCAATACATGAGCAAAGTACTCATCAATACCCAGCTCTTTAGAAACCCACGCTGCCACATCTTCTGCGTCACCTGTAATCATAGCAATGCGAACACCCATTGCTTTAAGTTGAGCTATTGCTTCACGAGATTCATCGCGAATCACATCTGCAAGTGCAATACTCCCAATCCAACTGTTACCCTCAATGACATGGATAACCGTTTTACCTTCACGCTCATGGTTCTGGGCATCCCTCTGTTGGTCAGTGGGGATAGAAGTGCCATTCTCCTCAATGAACGAAGAAGATCCGACGAACACATGTTTGCCATTGATATCCGCCTCCACACCTTTTCCTCTAATGTTCTTAAAGGCGGAAATCAGAGGAATAATGGTATTTAGTTTTTCAGCATGAGCGACAATAGCCCTCCCAATTGGGTGTTCGGATGTACTATTTGCGGCTGCAGCAAGTGATAACGTTTTGTTTTCGTTACCAATAATAGCAACAACACCGAACGACCCTTTAGTGAGGGTCCCCGTTTTATCAAATAAAACCGTCGTAACGTTCCGTGCCGCTTCAAGCGCAATGCGGCGCTTCACAAAGAAGCCGTTATGGGACGCCATAGTGGTTGATATGGATGCAACGAGAGGAATTGCGAGACCGAGTGCATGAGGACACGCAATGACGAGAACAGCCACAAGGCGCTCCACAGCAAAACCAAAAGGTTGTCCTACAGCAATCCATGTGCCAAACGTAATAAATCCAGAAATAACCGCAAGGAGTGTGAGGTAAAAGGCTGCTTTGTCCGAGAGGAGCTGAAGGCGCGATTTTGAACTTTCAGCTTCTGCTACCAATCGCATAATACCTGCGAGAAAAGTCTGTTCGCCTAATTTTTCAAGACGAATGGTGAGACTTCCATCACCGTTTATGGAACCCGCAATGACTTCCATTCCTTTTTGTTTTTCAATTGGACGGGATTCTCCCGTAATAAGCGATTCATCAACTTCTGAATCTCCTTCAACAACCGTACCGTCAGCAGGAACTCTGCCACCAGGTCGGACAAGCACCAAATCTCCTTGTTTGAGTTCCGTTAGAGCGACAGTTATAGGTTTCCCGCCACGAATAACTTCTGCGGTATCAGGAAGAAGCTTTGCCAGCTCACGAAGTGCACCTGCTGCACCCTTCACAGCTTTCATTTCAATCCAGTGTCCAATGAGCATCACACCCACGAGGGTTGAAAGCTCCCAGAACAGCGTCATACCCTCACCAGTAAACACTACTCCTACACTGTAGAGATATGCGGCACTGATTGCGAGTGCAATGAGTGTCATCATCCCCGGTAAACGTGCTCGTAGCTCATCCCATGCTCCTTTAAGGAATACGGAACCACCGTAGAAGAATACAATGCTACCCAATACGATCTGCACATACATGGAACCCGCAAATTGTGGCGCTGACCACCCAAGAAATGCCTCGGGCAGGTCTGAGTATAGAATGATCGGGATTGTGAGTGCGAGCACTACCCAGAACCTCTTTAAAAAGTCCTCGGTGTTGTGCCCCGCATGTTTGTCGTGTGATTTTTCGTGGTCATGTCCATGCTGATTTGTAGATTCAGCATGGATGTTATGTTTATGTTCACTCATTGTTGATTGTTAATTAACCTTGAATTTAAGCATCATACCACCGGCTAAATGTTCGGAGATATGACAATGCGCCATCCACTCACCAACATTTGAGGGATCGAGGATGATATCCACCGTTTCGCCGGATTTCACAAGTGTTGTGTCTTTCCATACTAGATTTGTTTGGGCTACACCATTTCGTGCAACGACAAGGAATCTCTGACCGTGGAAGTGAATAGGGTGTTGCATTGGATGCATTGAATTTGGGTCATTGAAGATGCGAATTTTTACAGGTTCGTTCTTTTTGAAAGTCCAATTAATATCTTCGTTTTCTTTTTGTGTCGCCTGATCAACAATTTTCCACTTGATCGAATCTGTATTGGTAACTTCATTCATCATTTGATTAGTGTCGTCCCATTCGATACCGTCTGGACTCGCACCCATCATAGAACCGCCCATCATTTGTCCACCGGGCATCTGGTGCGTTCCATGACCCATTCCTTGCATACCCATCATGTTCCCGCCCATATCAAGAGTGAGTGCAATTTGCTTGTCTGGAGACTTCTCAAAGTAACTCCTAAATTGATCAATGCTCTCTACCGCATACTTGTTCGTTGCAAGCGAATTGAATTCACTTTCATAAGAATCAGCAACGTGTGCACCACCTACTACAATATTTCCGAGTGGGTACGTCTTGTCAGGTGTTTTGTTCTGAACTTCATAGGTACCTTCATTTTTGAAGAACACATCAATGATTGCCCGTTCAGAAGGTCCGAGTATTACACTGTCCACAAGAGTTGGATTTTCGTATGCTCCACTGTCGCCGCCCACCAACTTCAACTTCAAACCCTTGATTGCAAAATTGAAAGGGCGAGTATTAGCTGCATTTATCACATACAATCTGACCACCTCACCTTGCTCCGCGTTTAGCGAATAATTTTCTCTTCCATTCAAGAGAAGAACATTACCGTAGTGACCCATGAGGGTGTGTGTATTGTCTCCTTTTTTAAGTGAAATCTTTCCATTTTCGAGTGGCAAATCTGAAAGAAAAAGTGGCATCTCACGATTTACTTTTGGGAAATAATCCGCTTCCTTGGGAGCAACCACAAAGGAGCCGTAGAGACCCAAACCTTGCCCGTACACTTCCTCCGCGTGGGGATGGTACCAATACACGCCTGCATCAGGGAATTTAAGTTTATACGCAAATGATTCACCGGGCTTCATTTCCTTTTGTTGAAGCTGTGAACCATCAAATGCGTTATCCATGCGCACTCCATGTGAATGGAGGAGCTGGAGTATGTCAGTATCATTCTTAAAGTTAATGGTTACTTCAGCACCTTGCGCAACCTTGATGGTGGGTCCGGGTATCATACCGTTGTATCCAAGCATTTTCTGTTCGCGACCACCTATGGTTTTTGTGACATACGAAGCCGTAAGGTCGTATGAATCCCCATTTTTAAGCTCAATCACTTGAGATGACAGTGCTTCGGAAATATCTGTGACACGAGAATTAGTAGTAAAATCAGTCTCCTGATTTACCTTCGTTCTTTGCATCATGCTACCTATCCCCGCATACATGGACTGGTTGTTGGCGGCATATAACCACATACCTACTATAATTATTACGATTGTAATGATTCCCAAGATTAATTTATTTTTCATATGATTTAATTCTTTAATTTATAATAATCATTTACTTGATAGAAGATTCTAGCAACAAGTGCTGCCTGTCTCGCATTATAATAAATCTGATGCTCAGTCTTTTTTACATTTAATGCCTTCAAGAATAATTTCGATAGACGATTTTAGGACAAGAAAAGCTATTCCTAGACCTACGAGAATGTCAGGCCACATAGAATTAAAGTAAGCTACCAGAAAACCAGCAATAATAACACTGACGTTCGCCATTACATCATTCCGAGAGCAGATCCATGAGGATTTTATGTTTAAGTCAGTATCTTTATGCTTAATCAAAAGGAAGAAGCATATGACATTGGCTATAAGGACCACGCTTCCAATTATCGATATGGTCTCTGCCGTAGGCATGACAGGATTCAAAATCTTATTGATTGCTGCAAAGATTATAAATAAGCCCAACAGAGCCATTGTTGCTCCTTTTATTATTGATGCATTAACTTTAGCTTTATAGCTTCTTGTCAAAACAAACAAGCTGATTGAATAGACAAACGCATCGCCCAGCATGTCCAAAGAGTCAGCCAAAAGTGCATTTGAATGAGCTAAATAACCCGCAATGGCTTCAGTAAAGAACATAACAAGATTTATCAGCAAAACCACCCAAAAAACTTTTCTAAGAGTTCTATTCTTATCTTTTTGAAGGTCCATATCTTCTACTGTGCAACAATCTTTTGCCATAATTAATTTTATCGATCATTGCGTAATTCTTGTAAACCTCCTTCTAATGCTTGCACATTAAAGCCCATTGCACTGAGTTCTCTTTCTACAATCATTGCACGTTTACCACTACGGCAAAAAACCACAATGGGAATATTTTTTGTCAGTATGCCGTCTGCAACCGAGGTGAACACTTTGCCCATTGGCATATTTTTACTTCCTGAGATGGTCTCCTCCAACATAATTTCTTCCGGCTCCCTGATATCAAGTAGAAGTATCTCTTTATCAGAATCAAGAAGTTTTAAAAAGTCTTTTTTATTCATACCGTAATTCAATTTTATCTTTATCTCTCATCTCATAATTTTCATACTCTGTGCTCGGCACACCATTCACGGTCATGGCGACCGTTTGCCCAAATTCTCTGAAATCTTTACCCCACACCTCGAAGAATTTTCCCAGCTTTGTATCGTCTTTTGTCACACGTGCAGGAAATTCAAGATGAACAATTGGTACATCGTCATGTGTATGCACTGGTTTATGTGCTCCCACGAGTCCTAAACCATCTGGAATATCTTGCTTCACGCCTTTAACATAAATTTCAAGCTCGGGATGCCAGTGTAAACCTTTTGTCGAGAGAATTCCTGAATCACCAGTTGCGCTAACACCTCTGGTGTCTGACTGCATTGATTTTGCCCACACTATCATGCCAATAGCGAAGATAAGTGTGAGACCGATAACAATGGTCATTGTGTGTTTTTTCATTTTATTTCACAGGTTACCGGGCTACTAATTTTTTGTACGAAGAAATAAGTTGTGTATCCCAAAGCAATCACGCCGATGACGGCGAGTTCTTGACCTCGGAATGGAAGAAGGGCAAGTATCCAAAGTCCACCAACGGTGGACAGGAGTCCTGTGAGAACAAGTGACCCGCAAGTGGCGCATCCTACCCCAAACATTCCCATGGTCGTACCAAACGTACTGACGGCAATTCCGCTTCTACTTAACCCTGTTTTCTGTCTCCGATAGAGGTAGAGCATGAGTGAAACGTTCACCCCTACAAGTAAAGAAATGAGTACGGTTGTAAGTGCAGAGAGCTGGGTGAAGTTGGTCGCGAGGGAGCCGAGCAGTTTCACAAGCAACGCTAGCTTATCCCCGAGCGACACCGCGTTGTCTCCAAGAACCAAACTGATAAGTTTCAAATTTGGCAGGAGTATGGCAAATCCGAGTACAGACGTACCTGTAAGGAATGAAAGGAGTACATACTGATAATTTCTTAGTACAGTCGACATAGGGTTAGGAATCTTTGAGATTCTGTTCTATAAGTTGTTTCACCGCTTCGTATGGTTGTGCACCATTGATCGGGAGTTTTGAACCATCTGGAGCAACAAAAATGCTCCATGGCGTACCACGACCACCTGTCGCTACGGCATTTTCAAGGTCATTTGCTACATGCTCTGCATATGTCCCACTACTCAAACAATCGTTAAATTTTGCAACATCAATTCCCACATACGCTGCGATTTTAGGAAGTTCGGCTGGGTCAAGTCGATTGTTGGACTCTGTAATTTCATAGAGGCGATCAGTATATTTCCAGAACATATCATTTCCTCCCTGTGCACCCGCACATTCAAGTGCCTCTGCTTCTTTTCGTGCTTTTGAGTGAAGTTGATCGAGTGGAAAATGACGATATACCCATGCAACCTTTCCAGTGTCGCCATACTCGTCCATAACTTGCTTCATCGTCTCGTGGAATCGTTTGCAAAATGGGCATTCTGTATCTGAGTATTCAACTATTTTTATTGGCGCGTCAGGGTTACCTCGAATATGATCGTCCTGTGCGACCAGTTTCATGCTCTCAAGTGTTCCCACCGCATCTTGTGCAACGGGCGCCTTTGGAACAACCGCTGTTGGGGATGCGGTGTTGCCACGTAGTCCAAAGAGAACCGCTCCTGCTATGAGTGCGCCTGCGATAACAATGGCTATAGGAATGGAGAGTGTTTGTATAAGTGTTTTCTGTGTAGATAATGATTCTGATTGTGTATGTTCTTCATTCATGTGTATAGAGGATTAGAAAAATAACGCCATAACAGCAAAAAACGGAGTGCGGACCGCACTCTCATGAATGAGACTAATAAGTCTTGGGATGTAGAACCCCACTTGAAAATGCAAGCTGTAACTGATCAAAAAGATTCAAATCAGGATACTGTCTAAGATATGCCCTGTAACGAGCATACGCTAGCTCATGTGATGTATCCAATTCTATAGGCCTCCACAGGGCGATAGCAAGAGCAAGACTAACCACAAGAATCAGGAGTTCCATGACAAAGTCGCGGATGACAAACAAAGACGTGGTCTTCCAAGTATTCAGATGACCAGCGAGAGAAGTGCCGCAACAACCAACCGTCGTTTGTTCCGAGATACTAAACGTTTGGGCAGTATGTTTACTTACTGACATGTCGTGAAACATATCAGTACAGAAAAAACCAAAAGAAAGTACCAAAACTGTAATTGGTATGACAAGAGACCTCACTACTTTGAATAAACCTTGTGAAAACATGAATATCTTAATAATACCATTATGGTTCAATTTTATAAATCCAAAATGAGAAAACCCAAGTTAGTCATAATTTGTATTTGGCTTCTACATTTTTAATCAAGCTGCCAAGTAAAATTTCTAATAACATCACCGATGCCAGAAATCTTTAATTCAACCTTTTTTGAAGTCGTGGTCATTTTGCCAAAAGTTAAAACACCCTCTCGATGATGTCCTCCTGTTGGACCATCCCAGTTAAGCGGTGGATATCTCGTTCCTTGGTCATCAATAAGTACAGCAACGTCAAGCATATTCTGGTCGAGTTCAACGGAATGAGTGTCCATGACAACGTTAAACTTCCATTCATCAGAATCTCTGGCGAGCTGAATTGGTGTCACTGTGACCGTCACGTTTGCTTGATCATCAATTCTAGAATCAAACTTTTGTGAGGTGGTGGCAGTTTCAGAATCAGTTTGCGTTACGTTTGGTGCGGGAGTATTCCAGAAGTAGAAAGTTAAGGAACCTCCTATTACTGCAAGCACCACAAATATTTTTGTTGTTTTATTCATGATGTTTTTTGAATTTAATAATTTTATTTACAATAAAGGCGATGCCGAACGCGTTAAATCCAAGGCCTATCCAGAAGATCTCAACCTGATACTGGGTCGCAATCGTGGCTAAACCTGTGACGCCTAGAATGGGTACTATGTTCACCAAATAATGGGCACAGCAAGAAATCATGGCTACCGTGGAAGTCGTTCCTGACACACCAACAACCTTTCCCATACCTTTCACGGCATGCACCAGACCTTTAATGTACTGGTACAGTGCGAACTGGACCCCAAAGCCCACTATTAAACTGACAATGAAGTACCAGTAATCACTAAATTGACTTTGGGCGAAACCCCAGCCAGAAACTAGTGTAAGTACAGCAAAATAGACTCCTAATAGAAGCATGCTTGCTAATACCCCATACGACACCGACTTCACAATCAATCTATTTTGCATATATTTTTATTTATTCCTCACATTTTCCGAGAGGTACTTGTAGAACAGTTGTGCTTGATCCGTAATTGCCTGTAATATCGGGACTTCAGTCTCAATTGAATCTTCACCTTTTGAGAATATCAGAAAACATCGAATTAATGCGTCTCTGTCGGAAGTAGAGATGACATACATATTATTCATCTCAGTTATCCTACCCGGCGCCTCTGCAATTTCCATCAATTCATTGTTGCTGATATGTGTCTTGAGCAAGATGTATCCTTTTGTGGTCTGGGTGAATTCTTTTTCAGTGCGCCCATTTTTCAAGTTAATGAAGCGAAATGTTCCAAATGATGTGTGGCCAAGTGTTGTGACGGCGGTCATTAATAATTCCTCAAAAATCGCTCGCTGTCCCTTTCTAGTATCCTTTTGCAAACGTATTAGACCAGTACTCATGTCGTGAAAGAGGGGGATTTTGCGATTTACTGAACCAATATACTGATACGCGTCGTTGAGCTTACTACTTGAAAACAAGAACTCCTCTTCAACTTTTTGTTTCTCTTGCTCCTTCTTGTAGATATCACTTCGATGCATGTGGTATATGCCATACGCAATTACCAAGAGTACCATTGTAACTGCTGATTGTGCGTATGGCTCAGAAACTGAGAGTAAGTGTCCAATCTGCAAATGTGGCATCAGAAGAATGAGGACGACAAGTGCGACATAGATTATTTTTGTTAATTGATTCATAAAGTTCTATGTTACTTTTTACTGTTCTCGGCTGTCTTTAGGTTGGGAATGAAAGCAGGAATTTTTTGTGCATACTCATCCCAGACGCTTCCAAATTCTTTCTGTGCTTCTCTCTCCTCGCTCTTTGCAAGACGAATATACATAAAGACAAGTACAGGAAACATGAGTAAGGTCAGAATCGTTGGCCACTGGAAAAGGAAACCGAGCATGACGAGGATGAACCCAACATACTGTGGGTGACGGACATGAGCATACGGACCAGTCACCGCAAGTACACGCTCACGTTGTGCTTTATGGAGAATTTTCCAAGCGTTTGAGAGAAGTAGGAAGCCATAAATAATAAGCGCGTAACTTATGAGGTGGAATGGTCCAAGGTGCGGATCACCTCCCCAACCAAAGAGGTCTTCAAGAAGGTGGCCAGAATTGTGCGAAAACAGATCAATACCCGGAACACGTTCTGTGAGCCATCCAGACAAAAGGTATATGGTGAGCGGAAAGCCGTACATTTCTGTAAAGAGCGCAACTATGAATGCCGAAAACGCACCAAGTGAACGCCAATCCCGATAGTTCTTTGGCTTTGTAAAACTAAAAGCAAAGATGATAACAACCAAGGAATTTATGACTACTAGGGGCCATAGGCCGTAAGCATTTTCCATAACATACAATTAATTTATTAATGGCAACCCCCGCTATGTTTATGGTCGTCGGACTTGTTCGATGTCTCTGATAAATCGTCACCGTCCTTCTTTTCCACGCCACCATGTCTTCCATGTCCTCTGAACATCATCCAGATGTGTGCGACCAGGAATACACCGATGAGAATTGGCCAGAGATTTCCCCCTAGAGACACCTTGCTTCCGAGAAGGAATAGTAAAACGAACGGCACCAAACAGCAGATGATCATCATCCACATCATTCCTTTGTGTGCATTATCATTAGGGTTATTGTGATTGTGCATATTTAAGATTTATTAGACTAATAGTGAATTACGCACCGCAACTCGACCCACCACCCTGTGCTGGCGTTGTAATCTGTGCGGCAATTTGTTGACTTGCAGTTGCACTTGAGAAGTTTGCGCCAAGGATCTCCTTTGGATTTACTGTAGCCCATTCAATGCCCTTTGATTTGAGGAATGTTGCAATAGTTAAGTAATTGTTAGGGAACCAATAGGAGTTGACCTGCAGTGCGACCTTGTACATTTCTTCCTCGCCCACTCCTTGTGAGGCCATCAGTTCAAGCAAGCCCAACATTGCCATGCCATGATTGCAGTCTGGGAGTAGTGTTGAATTGTCGCAACAAGGTCTGAATATGGTCGGAGCAATTTTTTCAACGAGTGCCTGCTGTTCAGGTGTCAAGGTAACAAATGAATGCTTACTAAAATGTCCCATTGGATCACCCTTGGCCAGCGTCCATCCACCAGTTGACGCGAAACGTTCTGCCCCACCATATCGAGGATCTTGCATTGGACCAGTTTCAAGGATGGTATTTTTGTTACCAATACCGAATGCCCAAAGCAAATTGAGAATAACTCCCGAATTGTCTCTCGTCAGGGTCATTTTGCCATTCTTTGTTCCATAGACGAGTTCCTTATCGTTTTCAGTAAGACCCCCTCTTTGTGCGTATAGTTCTTCAAATTTTGTTTGATCGATAACTCCCGTCTCAATAAGTCGTGCCCCTAAATCGCCCCACGATATAGGGAGAGTGACTCCACTTTCTGGGGCTATTTCTTCCATAGCAACTTGAACGACTTTTTCTTCCGCAGTATTCGTAATTGCCTCAGCTGGTTTTTCTATTTTTGTGATATACAACATAGTTCCTGAAACCATAATAGACGCAAACACAATACTCATTGGTAACAGATATTTCGTATTCTTTTTGAAGAATGACTCTTCTTCTTTGATACTGTTGGAAATATCAGTGTGATTTTGTTCTTCCATATACATTTCTTAGGTTATTAATTTATTCTTTACAACAATCAGCAAGCTTCGTGACTAACTCTTCAAAGCTGGAGCTTTTTTTTGCCACCTCATTGACTTGATTTCCCTCTACGAGCTTTAATTTCAGTGCCCAGAAAATAGAATAGGCTTTGTATGCAGATTCAAACATTTTCTTTGCTTCGTCCTTCTTTTTATCTGTTTGATGCTTATTGCCCACTTCTATCAAGCGCATCGTAGTCGAGAGTAGGTGTTTTGAGATACACCATGTTTCTCCTTCATGTTCTGGCATAAGCTTTTGCAATAATTCTTTCCGCATATTCCGAATCTCGTCAGCTGTGTCAAAGTACTCATCCTTACTGGTTTTTAGACCCGTAAAAACAAAATGTTCTTCAAGGCTGATGAGATTCATGACCGCAATGCTCAGATCCTCGGTCGTCGAAAGGTCAACACCTGCATTTTCTTTCAGTGAATTTATTTTGGTTAAGAATTCGTCAAATGTTGGTTGTGTTTCTTGCATACTAGATAAAGAAAACTAAGATTCCAATAATAATCATCGCAATGCCAGCCCAAAGTCGGACACCTTGCATTTGTTCTGTCTTCCACTGTTGCACTTTCTCAACAAGTAGTTTATCCGCCGCAACGACAAGTACTGCAACGAGTGGCACTATCAGAATGAAATTGTAGAGAAGGAGATACCCGAATCCACTGAGGTACGTGACTTGATCACGCAGAAGTCCAATGACCATGAGGTACGGACCACCCATACACGGAAACTGACAAATTCCGACCAGAAGACCAAGACCGAATGCTGCAGGAATGGTTGACTTATCAATAAGTTTTCCCATAGCTCCATGAGCAGCTGACGGAAGCTTAAGTTTGATGGGAAACTTTGGGAACAGATAATTGAGTAAATTCAGTACCCCGAAGGTAATCAGAAGTATGGCCCCTAACTTACCCATAAAGTGTGGGGTATTGAACAGGTGAAGAACTTTGAGAATTCCAAGACCGATCAGGAAATATGCTGTGAAGATTCCAGCAATATATATTCCACCTATCTGCAGTATCTTCTTACGGGTCATCTGCATGCCAAAGAGAAATGCTATGGTGATAAGAAGAATAGAGAATGAGCATGGATGGACGCTATCGAGAAGCGCAGAGAAGATGACAAGTGGAAATAGCCACACACCCCCACTACTTAAGTTCCAGATGAGCTCAGAGGTCAGAGAAGAGTTTTTAAGCCAGAGTATAGCTATGATGGCCACAGATATGAGACCCAGCGTTATGATAGTTCTTTTCATATTTATGGGGTTACCCTTGCCTTAATCTCTAGCTGCAGCACGCCACCGTTTGTATCCTCGAGGTACACAAATCGATCAATTGCACCTACCCCTGCAGGCCCGTGTGCCGCTGGATCATACACGACTTCAATATCTTGAGTTTCTCCTGCTTTAATGAGCTCGTTTGCTTTTGGCACTATGCCGTGCCCAGGCATACCAAATGGTCCCTTTCGTGAAGTTCCTTCGAGTACATATGCATTCGTACACATGCATGATGTGGTAATTTTTCCTACGTTGATGTCTTTGTCTGTTGGATTAGTAACCTTGAATATCGTCTTCACAAGACCATTTGCCATAGAGATGGTACTGAAGTCGTACAGATTCTTATCCGAGACAAGGACACTTCTTGTGCCTTGCTGCTGCACTGCCGATGCCTTTGAGGATTGAATTTGACCCGCCCACCAGAGGAATCCGAACATTCCAACGATGAGAAAGGTCCATACTAATGCTGTTTTATATTTTCTTTTCATAAAGTCTTACTAGTGAGTAACATGCAAAAAGTCCCTTGTGGGGACTTTTTGGGCAGCACCAGAAGACTCTACAAAAGCCTATCTACGTGCTGCCTACATATGACGGACTAAGCTCAAGCAAAGATAACCAATGCGTAATTCTAAACTCACTCGACGGAATGAATACACGCGTAGTTCTGAATCTTTGATACACCCGTTCAACATCGAGTGTCGGTGTAAGGAATTTTGCTAGAACATAGACAAGAGCAACTATGAGTAGGCTAAGCAACGTGAAGTATGATTCAACACCGGCAGAAGATAGTCCTTCGGTAAGCACGTTAAGTGCATCAAGGTGGTGCATTGCCATGCTGAGTGAATCAGTTACCTCAGGGCAGTCAATGCTACTTATTGTGGTCGCAAGGCATGTATCGTTTGACGTCATCATCTCGTGTGACGAGACATGTTGAAACAACACGGGTCCAAATATGACCGTACTGAAGACTATACTGAGTGCTAAGGTTGCCAAGTACTTCATGATAATTACATTATATCAGACCCATCATCTTTTTACTCCGCAATGTAGTGGAAAGTGTCGAGAGGTGTCTTTGTTTCAGGTAGCACTCCCGCCACTATCACATCCTTTCCAAAGAAATTACGGATGATATCCGACTTTCCCGCGAAGAGGTTCTCCTTCTGCATTACGACTGCTTCCGATGCGCCAATATATACCGGAACATAGGTTCTTTCACCCCAAACAACCGGGGTAAAGCCTACCTGATTCATATTAGCCGAAAATATCGTTGGAATATTACTCGGATTCGTCTTATAGAAGAACTTCAACTCGTCATCAAGTGGGAGCACTTCAATCTGAGCAACTGTATTAAGTTTTGTAGTTGCTCCGACTATGTGACTGTTGTCTACGAATGTGCCTGTTGATTGTAATATTCCCACGACTTTCATTTTTGATACACCAAAGAAATTCTCGATAGCATCTCCCGGTTTCTCGATTAAGCCCTCTTCTATCATCATTCTTGCTTCTCTTGAACCGATAACCATTTCATCTTTATCCAGTGTTATCTTACCTTTTTCAAGCGGGAGATTAACCGCCTCAACAGAACTCTGGATAAAGAATTTTGGCGTCTTCTCATCTGCAAAGGCAACAAGTACAGGGTTACTAAGGAGTAGTGCTTTCGATGTGTCCAGAGTCTCAGGTGACACCTCCGTAACTGCTGCAAGTACAGCTTCTGGTTCTGCCATCTTGGAGCTGAATTGAGCAAACTCGAAGAAAACAAACGAGAATACGATTACCATAACTGCAGGAGCAAGAGTTGAGATCCAATTCCATTTTCCCGGCTTAAAGAATCGCAGGGTAAGTGAGTTTGACACTACGGATACTGAACTAAGTGCCATAGCGAGGCCCGCAAGTTCCGGCTTGAGTATGAGACCAAATCCAATGAACACGCGCGCCGCAATTGGGATCCCAACCACGTTGTAGAAGAGAGCAAAGAACATGTTTTGTTTGATCTTTCGTAAGGTCTCACGGGAAAGTTGGATTGCGCTCACCACATCATTAAGATCGTCCTTCATGATGACGATACCCCCTGTTTCCATCGCAACATCAGTACCGCTTCCCATAGCGATACCAAGTTCTGCTTGAGCAAGTGCTGGTGCATCGTTGATACCATCACCAACCATTGCCACTTTCTTACCTTGACTCTGGAGCTTTTTGACCTCCTTTGCCTTATCTTCAGGCAATACTTCTGCAAGCACATTGGTAATACCTACCTGAGAAGCGATTGCTTGCGCTGTGCGTTCATTGTCTCCCGTGATCATGTACACCTCGATACCAAGTTTCTGCAGTTTTTCTACTGCTGCTTTTGAGGTGGGCTTCACAGTGTCAGCCACTGCCACAACTCCCAAGAGTGAACCTTGTATTCCGAGCATCATTGCAGTTTTGCCAGCAGTTTCAAGTCGCTCGATTTTTTTGTTTGCTCGAAGAATATCTACCCCAGCGACATCCGTCATCATTTTACGATTTCCGAAATAGTAGATCACTCCACCTATTTCACCCTGAACACCATGTCCCGGAACCGCCTTGAAGTTTTTCACTTCATCGAGATCAATTCCTTCTTCTTGCGCATAGGTATAGATTGATTCCGCGAGTGGATGCTCTGAAAGTTTTTCTAGACTTGCAGTCACTTGAAGAATGTCGTCCTCATCTCTTTCAGAGAAGGTGAGAATATCAGTAACCTCAGGCTTACCTTTTGTGAGTGTGCCTGTTTTATCGAAGACAATCGTGTTTACCTTGCATGCCATCTCAAGTGGTTCTCCACCCTTTACGAGAATACCATTTTCAGCACCTTTACCCGTTCCTACCATAATTGCCGTTGGTGTAGCGAGTCCAAGTGCACAGGGGCACGCAATCACAATCACCGCTGTAAATGCCATGAGCGCAAACGCGAGCGTTGCCCCTAAGAAGAAGTACCACACGACGAAAGTGAGAATAGCGAGTCCAATAACAATTGGAACGAACTTTGCAGATATTTTATCTGCAAATGCTTGAATTGGTGCTTTGCTTCCTTGTGCGTCTTCAACAAGTCGAATGATCTGTGCAAGTACCGTTTCGGAACCGACACGCGTCACTTCAAACTCAAAACTACCCGTTTTGTTTATCGTTCCACCAACTACCGTATCCCCAACGTGTTTTTCAACAGGAAGACTCTCCCCAGTAACCATTGATTCATCAACTGCTGATGAACCTCGCACAAGAACCCCGTCGACCGGAACCTTTTCGCCCGGACGGACTATTACGATGTCCTTATGGACCACTGCATCAATCTCAATATCGAGTGTTTGACCTCCACGAATCACCCGTGCGGTTTTTGCTTGAAGACCCATAAGCTTCTTAATAGAGTCTGAAGTTTTTCCTTTTGTTCGTACTTCAAGCCACTTCCCGAGGATCACAAAGGTAATCAAGAATGCAGCAGTCTCAAAGTAGAGTTCTGGGATTTTTTCTCCACCAATTCCAATAGGTGAGTTGTTGTTCACCGCATACAGAATGAAATTAATCAAACTATAGAAGAATGCAGTAGAAGTACCAATCGCAATGAGACTATCCATATTGAATGTCTTCATGCGAAGCGCAGACCACATTCCCTTGTAAAACCCTCTTCCTACAATGAACTGTACGGGGATAGTAAGAATGAGTGAGATAACACCAATGTACGGTAGGATTGCTACTTTACCCGGAATCCACGAGAAGAAATCCATAAGCATGAAGTACAGCATTGGTGCACTCAATACAGCACCCCAGACAAATTTATTGAAATATGATTTTATTTCATGTTCTCGCTTCTTCGTATCATGTTCAGTGTCTTTAGCATCAACTTCTTCTGCAACATACCCAGCGTTTCCAATTGCTTTAATGAGGTCCGCCACTCTCGCTTGTGACCCATCAAACGTTATCACTGCTTTTTCAGCAGCAAAGTTAACCGAGGCTTGAGAAACCCCGGGAACTTTTTTGAGTGAACGTTCAATAATTGCTGCACACGATGTGCAGTGCATCCCACTTAAAGAGAGGTTGATCTTTTGTATCCCCGTCCCCGCACCCTTTTTCTCTTCCGCCATGAGAGTATTTGAATTTGTCCCAATAGGGTTTTTTGCGGGAATTGATGCATCTTGTTTGTCATTCAATCGTTCAAGTGTATTGACGAATTGGACACTCCGCAGGAGTTGATCGACGTATTCTTTGCTATGCTCCATCCCCTCAGGCACTTGCACCTTAGTGACTTTTGATAGATTCAACTTGCCCTCAAAGACAGGGTGTCCCGTTGCATCTTCAGCGACAACACCCTCCGCCTCCATGCGAGTATTTGTAATTAACTGGAATGGAGCACCTGTCTTAAAAGTCACATCATCTGGTACACGAACATCTTTGGATGCAACGGTATTTTCTTCTTCTGAAACAATCTCCGCCTTGTAGCCGGCACGCTCAACAGCTTCAATAATTTGTGATGAGCTAGTTTCACTTCCGCTCATTCTGACTGTTCCAACACCCTCTGTTGCAGATATTTTTACATTTTGTACCCCGGGAAGCGACTCTATTTCATCCTGAATAAGTAACTCACACGATGCACAGTGCATTCCTTTAATGTTTAACTGTAATGTTTTTTCCATGGTAGTTAGGCGGCGTAGACCTTGTATTTAGTGTCTGATAATGCCTCTTGAATCTCTGTCAAATTGATTTCTCGGTCTGCTTCTAATTCTCCCTCTGCCTCTTGTCCCTGTTGGCGGATTTGTACATTTGTCACCCCTTGAATCTTCTTTATTTTCATTTGTGATACTTTTCCGCACGCATCGCAATTGAGGTTTTTCAATATGAATTTTGTTGTCATGATAAGTTTTTATGCTTCAACTTTAATTAATCCTCTTGGCACCCCCATCGCACAAGTAATTCGATAATCCCCTGGTTTGGTTGGAGTGAAATTTATAACAGTCGTCTTTCCTTTTTCAAGTAATTCAACCTGGTCAGACAACCCGGGAATCGCAATAGTACTCATGCATCCGTATCCATCGTCTTTTGATTCAACTTCAAGATTTGTAGACTCGCCAACCTTTGCAATAAACGTATTTGGTTGGATGTCCTTCGTGGTTGTATATACTGTCTTGAGCACATTGTCGGCGGGTATGTTCGCACGCAGTTCTGCTTGCGCCTCCTCGACTGTGGGAATTCGAATTGTTTTTATATTTTCAGTCTCACTTCCTTGTGTCACATTAAAGACACCCCGGTACATTCCCATGGAACACGAGAACTGAATCTTTCCTGCTTTAGTCGGTGTAAATTCAATAATGTTTTCTCCGGGTTTCAATGCTTTGCGGATATTGTATTCCGGCATGATCAGACTGCTCGCACACGAGAACTGACTTTCTGAGGTAATTATCCAACGAACTGGTTTACCTGACTCAACGGTGAATTGTGAGGGGGTATACCCTGAATTACCTTGAGTCATACGCACTTCCTGATACTCGGTACTCGTTTCTTCATTTCCAGCGACAGCGTTTGAAGTTGGCCAGGTAATGAGTCTACTCGCGTTCGAAATGTTAAACACACCGAGCACGATGACGGCGAGTCCTGCTGTCATAAAGAACGTTCTTGCTTTTTGACCTTTAAATATGGACGAGAGACCACCGATTCCAAGGAGACCGGGTGCTGTACCAAGAGCAAAAAGTCCCATAATGAGAGCACCTTGCGTGAAGCTTCCTGTCGATATTGCATAGAGTTGCATTGCCTGGGTAAAGCCACATGGCAAGAAGAAGGTAAGAGCCCCAGCGACAACCGCACTCTTATGAGAGTATTCTTTTGTTTCTCGCTTGATACCGAGCAATCTGGAAATGGATTTGGGAAGTGTTATTGTTTTATCCTTAAGTGCGGGAAATATTTCTATGAGTTTTAACCCAAGAAAGATCATCACACCCCCAACAAGAATGGTGAGGACTCCGAGCATGTTACCTGAAAGTTGAAATGCTGATCCAAGCAAGCCGATTATTCCTCCAAAAGCAACATATCCTCCGATTCTTCCTGCGTTAAAGAAGAGATGGGGTCTAAATTTTTGTACAGGCGTTGCTTCGGGATGAATTTCAGAATGACGTGCAGAGATGCCTAAAACAAGACCACCTATAAGCGCCATACATGAAGAGAACCCCGCAACCAGCCCTACAATGAGAGCAATCCATACACTGCCGTTTCCAGAACCCACAGCTATATCAAATAGTCCGAGGCTCTTCGCAAGAAAGTAGAGCACAAGAAGAACGGCACCTGCTGACGCAAGGCGGAAGTAATCATTCGCATCACGAGAAAACCAAGGTGCTTTCCCTTGTATCCCAATTTCATACCCAGCATTCTGTACTGCGACTACAAGTTGATCTTGTGTAGGAGTACTTCCTTTGTAGTTAATAGTGGCGTTCGCATGTTTCAAACTCACATGAACTGATTGAACTCCGGGTATTTCCTTTATATTTTCCTCAACAAGGATCTCGCATGATTTACAATGCATACCTCGTATTGGGACAACTAATTTTGACATTATATTTTTAAGACTAGTGCATTTGTAAAAATGAGTACATAACAAAAGTCCTCTGAGAGGACTTTTGTGCAGCACCAAATAGTCTCCTAAAAGAAGAGATTAGGTGCCGCTAAGCAAATGAAGGGCTGTGTTCAAAAAGAGTGAGCCAACGTTTTAATTTAAAGGATGAATCCGTTCTATATTTTCTTTTAGGGACAATTCTATTTGACGGTGACCACAACTCTTGAACTTGGAGAATTCCGACAACAATCACGAGAGCGAGAAGTGAGAGGAACGTTGCAAAGGTAGCGGCAACGTCAGAAAAAACTGCAGTCGAAAAGTCCTCATACATAGAAATATGATGGGTGACAACAGCACTGCTATGTGATGTCATCGTGTGGGAACCAGCATTGTCAGCGAGAACAAGACCACAGAAGATGACGCTGGTGAGGCCAAATAAAATAAGAGTCGCTACTAACTTCATTGCCTGTAATTATATACCCCCCTGAGGTATCAGTCAACTAGTAATTCACAGCCCATTATAGCCATTCGTAACATGGCTAATTGTATTTATCAGAAAGCTCCAAAAGCTTAACGAGCTCATCTACTGCCTTTTCTCCTGTCGTTTCATGCTTCAACATGTGTTTTACATGACTACTTATATGATTCTGCAGGATTAAACTGCCCAATCCTTTAAGTGAATTCTGAATAGCACGAAGTTGTATAAGTAGGTCAACACAGTACTTTTCATTATCAATTCCAGTACCGAGAGCCTTGATTTGTCCTTCGATTATTCTGGCACGGCGAACCACTTTTTTCTTCTTTTCTTGATCTAGTACCATAGTATTAATATTATACCCTATACCCCTCTATCCTATGACTCTTTTGTATTCTGTCAATGCTGAATATAGAAGCGCACCGACTTCGTTGTAAAAGGAACACTGTGAGATATGCTTAGAGTATTAACAGATAGTCCCATTATTTATGAGAAATGACATGCCTCTATCGTATCGTGGTGCTGCAATAGCCCTTGCAGGTAGTCTAGTAGTTGCTTTTGTTCTATGTGCAATAGTTCAGTTAATCATTCCTGGTGCACAATTTTCTCATGCGTGGCTAACACTCTTTACTAATGCCCCCATTGGAACCTTCAAAGCTTGGGCTGAAGGTATCATTTCGAGCGTAGTTGTTGGAGCAGTCTTGGGGTACGTTTTTGCGTACTTGTATAATTGGGCAACTGAACACTCTTCTTAGGTTTAATAAGTTTCATTTACGCAAACAGAAAAAGCACCCAATTGGGTGCTTTTTCTGTCTGGATACTGCTCTCAGCAGGTATGCAATGTGCGGAATAGTACCGTTGGAGATTTCAACTGAAACTGAGGAGTCTAGGGCGCCCCATTAAAGGGGTTCGTGCCCATGACTCATCCTAAAAATCCTTTGCAAATCTTAGCGATTTTTAGCGTCTCAGTCGCTCTCACTTGGTTGCTGGCCGTCTCGAGCTAGAACCGTACACGGTCAAGCCCTGCTTGACGGTTTTAGTATATTTTCAGAATCAATTTTGACGCGTCTCGTGCGCTATAAAAAGTGACAAAAGTGACACTTTTTTCAATATAATATAAAAGTTACATTGGACTGTAACATTCCCCTATTTACCTTGAATCCTTGATCTGAACTTAGAATCATCAAGTTCAAATACGTGAGCTAATATGACACCTAATCTGGGTGCGATAAAGTCTTGTAGGTGCTCAAGGTGTTCGGCGTTTCTTTTAGCTTCTTGGATATAATGGTTTCTAGCCTTTGTAGTCAAAGCCTGACTTTTCTCCGTTAACAGATTAGCGAGTGCTGGTTCTACCATTTTTAAAGTATCAGACAGTCTTGCCTCTGACAGATCTGAATCACGCACCGTCGCATCATGCACATGTCTTCTTCGTGAACCAGTAGTTACCTTTTCAAAAACTGACTGTACTTGCGTGCTTAGGTGATCCAATAATCTTTTTAGCTCGTCATCGTGATCTAAATCAAAGATTTTTAGGTCTCTCTTTATATGACCAACTATACGAATTAGTCGCTCTTGTAGGATGTAGAAGTCTTGTAGAAATGAATGAAGATGGTATTCAATCGCTTCAGCATCAGAGATCAGTTCTTTATCTTGAGCATAAAATGATTCGAAATAGATCGGGTATTTCTGCAAGCGATCAAATACTGTTTTTACATCATTAATGCGACTAAACATATCTAGAGCTACTCTCTCTTTATGGTCTTTATGCTTACGTTTATGAAAAAGAAGGTCGTTGTCAAAGTTGTATATAAAGAAAAGTAACAACTCTCCTAACGACTCTCCAGATTTACTATCCATAAGTTAGTTCAAAATATCTCGAGTAATCTCAATTAAATGCTCTGAGTTGGTACGTAAATCAACTTGTACTACTGACTGATTTTGATTACACCTCTCAAGCACTTTCCATTCAGCATCAAAAATATCATTATCAAACCAGATGAAGTCAGAATCCCAATCAAGAGCTTCTGTTTTCATATCAGTCCAAACAGTGCCTTTAATGCGGTCAATATCTGGATGCAGAGGTTCTGGTAATACTGCCTTCATAATACGCCTAGCCTTCTCTGGATCACCAGTTGTACAATGAGTTGTTAACCAGTATGTCTCGTATGGTCGCAGAGCAACAATAAAATCCTCAAGACCAGCAGCTGCAGGATTCTGCATATCCCACCGATCTTCATGGATCATCGTGCCATCAATATCAAGATAGATTTTCATTATTATTCTTTAACACCTTACGAGGTTCAACACCATCAGCAGGACCTATAATCCCGTTTTCTTCAAGCATATCCATCAATCGTGCCGCTCTTGAATACCCAACACGAAGCTTACGTTGAATGTATGAAGTAGAAGCTTTACCAGCCTCAATCACAGCTTCCTTGGCATCCTCATAAAGCTCATCATCGTAGACATCTATAGGTGCAAAGAAATTATTTACATTTACAGCTTTGTAGTGTCGCTTATAGAGCATTATTAAACCCACCACTACGAGCGGTACTGAAAAAATATACTCCTCTCCCAAATATGTTAGTAAGAAGAAAGTAAGCCCTAATCCTAGTACAATTTCGACATTATTCTTTTTAAGCCATTTCATAAAAATTATTTAAACTTATTTCTAATTTCATCTAATTTATTTTTAAGCAAGTTTTGGGCAAAATTCTTTTTCGGTAGATGACTAAATCCACGAGCACCACTAATAACTTCTTCACTTGCGTCAAATCCAAATGAAAAGAACCGCTCAGGATTACCGCCTTTCGTTTTTACGTTATCCAAAATCTTTACCATCTCCTTTTGACTGAATACTAATATCTTCCTATCCCATTTTGCCTTTGGTTTGAAATTCTTATCAAACAATGGGAACGTCATATAGATAAAATAGTAATCACTGTAGTTATCCTTAATATCAAAATGATTCAGCCAAGAATAAAATTGATGTTCATTTTCTTTGTCTGACAAATACGTTCTTGAACTTTTAACCTGAATTGTTACAGATCGCTTACTTGCCCCCTTCACAAGTAACAAATCATAAAACTTCTGCTGTCGACTAGCGGGAATTGCTACTGAAAAATTGTCTTTCTTTGAAAACTCCCTTTGCAGGATATTGGCAATGTCATATTCAGGAAATGGGAGCGTAAACGTACTCATATAATCACTATTTTAGCACCTTTGAATTAACATTTCTCTTGAAAACGAAGTACCCGATTGACGCAATTAACGCCAATCCAAAAGGCGGAAAGAGAAAAACCAGTAGATTAAATACGTTATATCCAAATGAAATTATGTAATTGAGCACATCAACTGTTACAGGAACAACAATAAAAAACATCAGACCCATCAGTAGTATCCATACAATCTTCTTTGCCTCTTTATATGCTTGCCAATCACCTATTACTTGATAAAGAAATTTATAAAAACCTAATTCATACAAAAAAGCTCCTAAGGTAACAAATGTCATTGCACTATAAAATAGACGCTGAAAAATTGATGGCTCTGATATTGGTGTAATGGACTGCCATTCAAATGCTTGCCCTAAAGCAAAATGCCAAGTTGAAAGTGAAAAGAGGAAGATTATCGCAAAAGCACTTGTGTTGAGTGTTTCTTTTATAAACTTTTTAATTTCTTGTTGATGCCATTTCATGATTCTAATAATTTCACTAGATCTTCGTCTTTTTCGTAGACCCGTACCCTCCCAGACAACACACCAAGACGATATGAGACACCCTCAGTCATCAATCTCCAATTTGTAGAGCTTAGCACTTTATTTAATAGCTTCTTGAGCTTTAACGAACTCTGCCGTTCATTATCAGTCTCTAACTCTTCCAAAGAAAAGCTCAGCGAGACAATATGACCGAGGTCAGGTTTCTCAAAATTGATATTTAGATATTTCTCATCATCCAGTGCTTTTGTAATTAGTTCCTTAACCTGAGGAACGGTTAGTTTCTGTATTTTTGCAGCTTCTTCATATAGGTCTTTTTTCTGCTCTTTTTCCTCCATTTTATCCACCACCTCTTTCATGAAATCAAAATTTCTTTTAGCCTCCTGTGCCTCAAAGAGTGTCTGTCCTGCTAAACAAAAGCGGGATCTATCGTATTCAAATTTCGGATCATCATCTTCACTGTCTGAAGATAGCTCCAACGTATCAACCTGTTCATGCCTACAAGAAGCACATTTGTATGTGGTTTTTATATTATCTTTGGTTAACTTTTCTCTCACAACCTCGACTTCTGCATCACACTTCTCACAAAGATGCGGTTTTGGAATATATAGCTCGCCATCATCATAGATAGCTTTACGCTTTTTGCACTCTTGGGGGCAATCAAAGAAAAATAGCACCCTATCTTTATCATCCAAATCCCAAAGATGCTTGTCGCTAAACTTCATTCGGGAGTAGCAGGTATCGCAAAAAATATTTTCAGGTACACGAGCGTTTTCAAGCTGCCGATCTCTCTTCTCATCTTGATCCATCCATTTTTGTATAGTTGCTTCCTTTTTGTCGTACCAGTGAAGTGTCAAAAATATCTTTTCAATGCTCCACGCATAATCATTTATACCCCTAATCATTTTGCGTTCTTGTTCTGTTTTATCTTTTTGTGAGTCAGCGTAATTCAAATGAAAATTTTCATGCCATCGGCAATCTTTAATTGTCATTTGATCATAACGATCTATGTATTCTTGACGTTCTTTGAGGTAGGACATTTATTTTAAAAGATACTTCAAAACATGAGGGTCTTGAATTCGAATACCCATCGCCTGCTCACTAACCATGTATGCTTCTGCCAAACGAGGAATCGTGCATCCATGAATCTTTATGTCGTTTTTCAAAAAGTCTAGAGGCATGAGTAATTCCGATGCAAAAATATTTGCTTCTTTTTCTTCAGTCTCAGTAACTGAACCCTCATCAATTATGTTATGCCCTAGTAGTAAGTGGCCAATTTCGTGAGCAACTGTAAATCGTTGTCGGTGTATGTGGTGTGTTGAGTTGTATGCAATGGCAGAAAGGTCCTGCTCTTGAATTAAAAAACCAGAGACATGATTCTCTAGTTCTAGACCATCAACAGATTTAAGATCGTAATCTTTTTCAAGAGTTGGAATAAGTTCATTTATATAAACAGGTGCCTTTGTGACCTTTGCCCGCTTAAGAAGCGTCCGAGCTAACTTACGCGCACTACCTACACGCACCCCTAATATCTCATCTCTTGTTGTTTTTAACATAATTATAATAATCAAGAATCTTCGCTTTATCGTCCTTAGATAAAGACTTATCAGCTCTGAGTGCGTAGGAAAAATCTGTAGCAACTGATTCCTCACCAACAAGATCTGAAACAGTAACGCCTAAGGCAAGGGCTAGTTTCGGCAAATCATTAGCATCAATACTTCTTGCATTGCTCTCAATCAAGGAGATCGCTGTCCCTGTTTTATAGCCAAGCTTTTCAGCCACTTCCTGTTGAGACAAACCCGCCGCTAATCGGAAGCGTTTAATTGAAGCACCTAAATCATTTTTACCTGTTGACATTTTCATTTTGTTATATTGGACTTTACAATCTGTTTGACCAGACTTTTCAATTTGTTATTATATACGTAACGACTTGATACGGTTATCATAGCATCTAATCAGGGATATGTGAACACTTCTTCCACAACACTACATCCCCCACGGACGCACCAATGATATCGAGTAAAGCCGGATTATTAGCAAGATAAGAAATAACTGCGATGTCATATTTCCGAATCTGGAAGGATACTCAAGGAAAGTACCGACTTACCCTCCGTGGAGGCAATAACGAGGTCATTTTCACCACTGAGGGGTACAACACTAAAGCTGGCCTTCTCAATGCGAAGCGAGTGATCACTTCAACTACTGAGCTAACGAGAGTTGTAGACGCTACACTCACAAGTCTTAGTCGATAAGTTACATTATTAAATAAGTTTTAGTTACCGCCTATGGCAAAAGGAAACTCAAACAAAGTCACGAGCGCAAAGGCTGCTCGATCAGCGAGCAAGGTTTTGCGAGATGGTCGTACCAGCTCTCACTCGAAAACTGCAGCTGGAAGCGCTCTTTCTCAAAAGCCTTCGAAGCGTCGCAAGTAACGACTTGCTCAGTAAAACGACCTAACGGTCGTTTTACCATTTGTGAATTAACCTGATATAATTTCAACATGGAGGTCACTTTCAAAAAGCTCAAACTAACTTCGCTAACCTTCCCCACAAGGAAGCTTCGCAATAAGTCTGAGGAAAATTGGGTGGCATCCGAAGAACAAAGGCTGTTCTTAGAAAAGCAGTCAGTAGTACTCGACGGATCAGACGGTGATGTTTCTATCAAATATAAAGTCCCCGACTATTTCAATAAATTAGTCCGCGACGGAAAAGTTGATACTAAAGGTATTTTTTACCCAACCGAAACAGATCCAGAGATTGAAGCTTTACTGGACCTATCGGCCCAAAAGAAGCTAGGTGGTAAGCGTTGGCAAGACGCTTCTGCTATCGAACTACTTGAAGCAGGACTCCTTTTCTAAAAGCAGTTACAGAAATCAAGCCGCTTAATTTTTAACCCGCCTGATTTCATACAGAAAGCCTGAATACATCAGATTTATTTGATGTATTGAGTCTTCGTATGAAGTCAGGCTTTTTGTTTGCTTTGTTTTTATTAACAACTAAACAAATAATGTTATGGCTAAAAAACTAGAGTGGAGTACGCAGAAACGTAAAGTAGATGATCTTGTCCCCTACGAGAAGAACCCTCGCACTATAAGTCCTATTCAGCTAGAGAAGCTGAAAAAGAGTCTGAGTAAATTCAACTTAGTAGAGATTCCAGCTATCGACACTACAGGTCGAGTGATTGCAGGACACCAACGTCTTAAGGTATTGCAGTTGCTAGGTCGTGGCGATGAAGAGATTGATGTCCGAGTTCCTAATCGAAAGCTGACTGAAAAAGAATTTGAGCAGTATCTCATTTCGTCAAATAAGTTGGGCGGAGACTGGGACCTCGACGCTTTAAAGAGCTTCGATATTGATCTCCTGACAGAGGCTGGCTTTGACACTATCGAGCTAGCTGACTTCTGGGACACAGACAAACATAATGAGAATGATGAGTTTGATGAAGAAAAAGTACTCAAGGAAATTAAGACAACCGATATCAAACGTGGTGACTTGTTAATTCTAGGTAAACACAAAATTCTTTGTGGCGACTCTACTGATTCGAAAGCAGTTCAAGCCCTCTTTAATGGAGAGAAGACCAGCATGATCTATTCGGACCCTCCATACAACATTAACCTCGACTACAACAAAGGGGTCGGAAATCGTGCCAACTATGGTGGTAACGTACAAGACAATAAGAGTCCTGACGACTACAAGTCTTTTATTCGCAAGACACTTGAAGCAGGGTTATCTGTTTCGACCCCTAATGTTCACATCTTCTATTGGTGTGATGAGGCATGGACATGGATTTTTCAGACCCTATATAACGAGTTGGGTATCAAGAATCGTCGCCTGAATATATGGCTTAAGAATAACGCCAGCCCTACTCCGACTGTCGCCTTTAACAAAGCGATCGAATTCTGTGTCTACGGGACAAAAGGATCTCCCTATCTCGCTAAGAAGATGAGCAATTGCACAGAGATAATGAATGCTGAGGTTGCGGTTGGAAATGATCTCGTTGATACGGTGAGCAACATTTGGGCAGCCAAACGAATAAAAATTAGTGAGTACGAACACCCCACCTCTAAACCACCAAGCCTACACGAAAAAGCGATTAAACGTTGTACGAAACCGAACGACATTATCCTCGACTCCTTCTCGGGATCAGCCAGTACGCTTGTTTGTGCTGAGGGTCTCAATCGTCGTGTCTACTCCCTTGAAGCAGAACCTATTTTCTGCGAACTCGCTCGTCGTCGATACGAAAAACTAACAGGACATAAAGTAGAGGTAATCAAAAACTACTATGAAGAAGGCAACGCATAAGGACCAGTTTTTGGATGAACTGCGACGTATACCAGTCGTTCAGGTTGCGTGTGAAAAAACGGGATTGTCTCGAAACACAATCTACCGCTGGAAACGTGAGGACAAGGACTTCGCCGAGTCTTTTGATAAAGCAGTTCTAGAAGGAATAGCGTTCGTAAACGACATGAGCGAGAGCCAACTACTGCAACTGATTAAAGAAAAGAAATTCTCGGCACTTCGCTTTTGGCTTATCAATCACCATGAGCGGTTTTCAAGTAAGTCACTCAGTAGTAAAGGCACTAAGAAAAGTGAGTTGAGTGACGAACAAAAACAAGTTATCAGTCAGGCACTCGCATACGCCAAAGTAACCAAGAAAGACCATGAATCAACTTCCTCTTGAGTTACTTAACAGGATCATTACGGATCCTAATATTCGCCGTGAAGTGACCAAGCGAAGTCATGGGTACTTTATGCCTGTGTACTTTAGTGAGTACCTGAAATTCCCGAGTGCCAGCTTCCACTCCGAAATGATTGAATTAACTGAACGAACTGACATTAAGCTAGTAGTCCTAGTTGCCTTTAGAGGATCAGCCAAATCAACCATCTTCTCCCTCTCATACCCCATCTGGTCAATTCTAGGTCAGCAACAGAAAAAGTTCGTGTTGCTTATTTCTCGTACGCAACCACAAGCAAGACAGCTCCTACAGAACATTAAGATTGAGCTTGAACGTAACGGACTACTCCTTGAAGATATGGGACCGTTTCAAGAGCCACAAGACGAATGGCGGTCTTCGTCGATAGTAATACCACAATACGATGCTCGAATTACTGTTCTGTCGGCAGATCAGAGTATGCGTGGACTACGTCACAAGAGTCACCGCCCTGACTTGATAATCTGTGATGACATCGAAGATATAAACTCTACCAAGACTCAAGAAGGTCGAGATAAGACGTTTAATTGGTTTACCAGTGAAATTATTCCCGCAGGAGACCTCGGAACAAAGATAATTTTGATCGGTAACCTTGTACACGAAGATTCGCTAATTATGCGACTGCGAGAAAAGATTGAACATAAAGAAGTTGATGGGATATTTAAAGCGTATCCACTGGTTAATTCTCACGGCGATTGCTTGTGGCCTGAAAAGTTTCCTACACCAGAGTCTCTTGAAGCACTTAAGCGTGAAGTGATGAGTAATAAAGCGTGGGAGCGTGAGTATCTACTGAGACTTATTCCTGATGACGGTCAGATTATTGATCCACTTTGGATTCGTCATTATCACTACATACCCAAAGATATGCACCAACTCGGCATTTATGTTGGGGTTGATTTAGCTATCTCTAAAGGGATGCAAGCTGACTATACCGCCATGGTTCCTGTATTGGCTTGTGAGAAGAACCAAAAACTCTACTTGTACATCCTCCCTGAAATTGTCCATAAACGAATGAACTTTCCTGAAACTTGCCAAGAAATAAGATTATTGGAATTTAGACTTAAATCAAAGTACCAACTGGATGTGACATTTATTATTGAAAGTGTCGCTTACCAAGAAGCTATCGTGCAACAGCTCAAAGAGAACGGTATTGAAGTTACCGGAGTAAAGCCCTTAGGGGATAAGCGTGAACGATTAAGCTTAACCGCTACCCCACTCAGTGAGGGTCAGATCTGGTTTCCATTTGGTAACTCGTCAAAGCTAGAGCAAGAGATGATTCACTTTGGTGTTGAAAAACATGACGATCTTGCCGATGCGTTTTCAATAGTCACCCTTGATGTCTTAGTAAATCGAAAGCCACGGAAGCGAGGTATCTTATTTGGTTAATTGCCTACAGCGTTACGATATCTCCATCTGGTGTATAAACTTGCCCTTCTTCTAACACAGGGTCAGGTTCGTCGTTATTAAGTTCAATATGCAGTTCAATGAGATCTGTTAAGTTATCTAATTTCATGATGCGAGTATGCGACGTTTCCACTAGCCTGCATAGCTTTGCAAGATTTATGGTTCTGTCATTAATTAAGCTATGGAAACGCAGATGATAAGCAATTTTGGGGTTATGACGGCTATTCCAGCCATACCTGTAAAGTATGTACTGTACGCTCGAAAATCGACTGAACAAGATGAGAAACAAGCCCTATCAATAGACTCTCAGGTAAAGGAAATGCTAGCAATTGCGGAGCGTGAAAACTTAGAAATAGTTGATATACGTCGGGAGGCACACTCAGCAAAAGATTCGGGGCAACGACCTGTATTTAAGGAAATACTAGAAGATCTTAGACGAGAACGATTTAATGGAATAATCGTTTGGCATCCAGATCGACTAAGTCGTAACGCTGGCGACCTAGGTTCACTAGTTGATCTCATGGATCAGAAATCACTTGTACAGATACGAACTCACGGACAAACATTCACCAATACTCCGAGTGAGAAGTTTCTGCTCATGATTCTCTGCTCGCAAGCAAAGCTCGAAAACGACAATAAAAGTATCAATGTGAAGCGAGGACTCAAAACCCGAGTCGAGATGGGTTTATGGCCTGCACCAGCCCCTACTGGTTACTTAAAGGAAAAACGAATGGACCGTAAATGTGAGTCGTTAATTGATCCTGCTCGAGGTGTCGTCATCAAACAAATGTTTGAGAAAGTAGCATATGAAAAGTGGAGTGGTCGCAAACTACATAACTGGCTTAAGTTTGACCTAAACTTCAAAACCGCTCAAGGCAATAAACATCTCAGTTTGGGAAATGTATTTCGTATTCTGGAAAATCCATTTTATTACGGTGTATTTGAATACCCTGTTAAGAGTGGTAATTGGTACCAAGGTAAACACAAACCACTAATTACCAAGCAACTCTATGATGACACCCAAGCTCAGCTTAAAGGAAATACATTAAAGACACGACAAGAAAAAGAGTTTGCTTTTACTAAGCTCATGAAATGTGGATTATGTGGTTCTGGAATAACAGCAGATGAGAAATACAAAAAGCTAAAAAGTGGTGAGGTGAACACTCATGTTTACTATGGATGCACTAAGACTAAGGACAGGAATTGTAAATGTGGCTACATCAACGAGACCGATTTAATCAAGCAACTGCAAAAACTAGTTGATAAAATTAACTTAAATGAATTGCTCTTAAAAAAGAAGATTGAACATGAAGTAATGAGATATAAAAAATTTCAAAAGTCTTTATTAGGTCACGACACTAATGTGGCAGTCTCAGATATTGATATAAGGAATTATGTAAAGTTTATACTTGGAGATGGAGAGGTAGAAGAAAAAAGAAATATTCTTACCAGTTTCAAAAATGAAATCCACTTAAATCATAAGGAAGTTATCTTAAAATAAAATTTATATTTTAATAGTATATTCACCGGTATTTAATTTCTGAGTAATATCTTTAATACAGTCGTTATATATTCCAAGAACCTCACCCTTCAAAGGTTCATCTTTAATACTTAAAAGAGCTTCTTTTATATTTTGATCCAATCCTTCTATGTCGTCAGAAGTTTTGATTTCAACGCTGTCTTCATTCCTCAATAAAAACCATTCCTTATCAGTACCTTTGTTTTTATCAAGATCCTCTAAATCAGACTGTGTCATTTTTGGGAATAGGTAGTAAAACTTTTTATTATAAAAATAGTATTTTGTTAAGAACATCTCACCAACAGCTATATGGCCTGCTCTCTGTGAGCTATCTGTAAAATTTCTTCTGCTTCTTCCAGCATATTTGATAATATAGTCTTTTTTAATTATGGTTGATCTTTTTTCGGCAAAAACATTCCAATCGCTGCCGTAAGTAGACTTAAACTTTTCATTAAAAATATCAAACATTTTTTGTTTATATTTCTCGATGTATTCATTAAGTTTTTCCTTATCGCCAGACAACTGTAGTAAATCTTTTACTACAGACAAATCATCAATGATGAGATATTCACCTTTCTCAACCTTTGAGGCGTTGTAAGCCATCCCAAACAAATCTGGCTGTATCTTTTCTATACCTTTCTTTAGATAATATACTCCAATGACACCACTCTTTACGGCGCCTAAAGCGTGATGGAATCTCTGATACTGAGCATTACCTGAAGATTTCCTATTCAAAGCATCAGTTCCCTCGAGTGCTATAAATGGTTTTTTATCTACAATCACGTTGTTAAATCCATCTTTCCATTCCTCATCCATATACCAACATGCATCGCACGATCCATATGAGACACCATTAACCCCAAAAGTTAAACCTCCATCCGCAAAGAGCATCTGATCATCACGACTACTTTCCGGAAAAATTCTTAATTTAATTTCGCCATGTTTATGACCAAGAGTATCAATTATTTCACGCTTAATTATCTCGTCGCTTGATTGAGCCATAGACTATATTTTTTTAATTACTTGAAGTATCTCGTTTATCTCTAATGACTGTAGCATACTGATCAAATCTGCTTCGCTATTTAATCTAGACCCAGTTCTGTTAAAAGAAAACTCATTTAACTCATCATTACTAAAATTTGAAATCAAATAAAATTTAATGTACATGAGCAACCATTTTCTATATTCCTTCTCAGAGTACTTCTTGTCTGTAGAATATTTTTTCAGAGGTGCTGTCACCTTTAGTTTGTATGTATCATCTAAGGTAACTAAACCAAACTCTTCGCTTGCTGGGCTTGTCTTTGATGGATGAATTTCATAACCATCATGATATAAACCAGTTTCTAGGTATTTATAGAGTTGTTTAGTCATCATTGATGTCCCAGTTTTTGCCTCACCAACAATCATATCCTCATTATTTACTGAAGCTGAATCGCTATCAAAATCTTTAAAAACTCTGATCAGTGATAATTCAATAATATGAAAACCAGAGGCAGACAGAAAGCCAAAATCATGAATCACTTTAATTGCATCAGATAGTCCATACCCAGCAAAGTCGGGAGAGCCTAATGAATGTGCGAGCGGAACCTGATTTTCAACTATAAAACCTTTATTTTTAAAGTATTCCGCAGTCAAAAATTCCATAAAAGGTTCCATGCCATTACCTTTTTTACTTATTTCGATTCTTTGGATTATATAATTTTGTGGATCTTTAATCGTCTTAAACTTCTCTTCTAAAAATGAAGTTAGCTCACTTTCTGTATTAAATTCAATTGGTACTATGAATTTATCACCATTAAATAAGTGCGGTTTTGCAGTAGATAGTATAAACGGTGTATTTTTTAGAACTCCATTATCAAATATTCCAGTAACAAATTTATAGTCAAAAGCGTTATAGAAAAGCTTTAGTAAACCTTTAGGCGTAAACGGATATACTGGATTTTCCAAGTAGCCTGATCCTGTAATGGCGCTATATAGAAATGCGTCTCGGGGAGGCATTTTAATAGCCTTTCCTAGCTCAGTATCTACCACTTCATATTCGAAGTTAGTTTGAAATATCTTGAAATAATCTTGTTTGTAAATTTCCATATTGTTTATTATCGATACTGTCCTTAAACATATTTATTATCTTTTCAACATTTAACTTCTCATAATCACAAATTGTGTGACCGTCAAAAATTCTAATCAAAATTGAAGCAACAAATAAATCATATGCTTTATTAAGATTAAAAAGTGTGGATTCTGACTGACCCAAGGCACTAATGATCTCATCCACTAATTCATTAGGATATACCTCTTTTATGCTTTTGTTAACTTTTTTCTTTGTATTCCTAAATGTTACATAAAAATCAGATTTTGGCGAGAATTTTGACCAATTTTTATTGTAAGGACTTCCAAAAGTGTCATAGGATGAAACATCAACTAGAGTCATTCCTGTTTCCTTAATTAGCTCAGCAAAAGCAATCCATATTTTTAAGTCTTTATTTTGAAATGCCAAAGTAAAATAAGCATTCTTTTTAAGTACTCTATCAACTTCGCCAACAAACTTTTCTAATTGGTCTTTGTACTCTGAAAATCCCTTATTTTGTACAGGATTAATAATAACTTCACTTTCAATCTCAAACTCCTTGTCTAACCAACAATTCCATATATATGATAATTCCGAATACTGTATCGTGTCACCATAAGGAGGGTCTGTTATAAGATAATCAATCGACAAGTTATCAACTTCATCCATCTTCAGAGAAGACTTGTTAAGAACATTATAATTACCCACTTTTGGAACGTCACTATTGTTAGCTCTATTTGTTACAGTATTCTTTGCAACTTTTACATTATTAAGCCTATCAACATATCTCCACCAAACATTTTCTTCAATGTAATCATCAGGTATCCAAAAATTATTAACGCCCAAAGGTCGTACACTTTCAGCTTTTAGTTTACTTACATGGAGGAGTGTATTGGTAAAAGCAAGCATGAGTAAATCCTTTTCCTTAGTATCAATTTTTTGAATTGCTTCGTGGAGAAGAGCTAAAGCTAAAAGATTACGTTTTGTAAACATATCTGAAACTTTTGAAACCCCTTTGTAAGAAAAACGATCCTTGTAAAACTTCTCAGGAAATTTTTTATCAGGATACATGATATTTTTTGGCATCTTTACCTTAGGATTTAAAAATGTATCTTCAAGAACTACCTTGGATTTGTTTTTAAATAACTTATTTGCAGTTACTGCATTATGATCAGCTTTGTTTTTATGACCAAGTATTGTATATAGAACATACTCATCATCATTTACATAATATAAATCCATTATTTTATTACCAACCTCACTTTCTATTATTTCTAGGGCATTAACTAAACCAGCGTCACTATATTCAATATCCATTGTGTTTTGCGCCAAAAAGACAGCGAATGGATTAAGGTCATATCCAACGAAGTTTCTGCCACCCAAGACTGCTTCTAATCCTATTATTCCACTACCACAAAAGGGATCTAGTACTATGTCATCCTTCTTTGAATAAGTGTTTATGTATTCTTTTACAATAAACCAAGGCTTACGTGACCAATATTTATGAAGTTTTGCTACTCTTGAAAAACTACGATCATATTGAATATCGTTTACATCTACCAGATTTTCAATTACTTGCTGTAGGGAGACTGACATTTATTTCTTTTGAAAAATTAAACAGTAATGATGCAAAATATTACTTGTCCAAGCAGAAGGATAGCCATATGGTGCAAGCCCTACTTTATCTTGGATCCATAATTTCTCATCTTTTAATTCATACTTTTCAGACAATATTTTTGCAAGGTCCCATGCTAATGGATAAAACTTACCATCTTTTTTTACATTCTTAACAATTACAACCAAATATCCTCTATTTTTAAGAATATCAAAAATATCAAAATATACTTGAGCTGTTTTTTTCAAAAATAATTCGTAATCCTCAATATTTCCAAGATCTGTTTCCTTATCAGAATAATTATGATCAAGTCCTTTTTTATCTCTCTTATCTTTGAAATCTTTTGTACTACGATTGAGCACGTCCCAATAAGGAGGTGATGAGATTGAGAAAGTTATTTCTGGTATTTTGAGTTTTCTAATATTTTCTGCGCTGTCATTAAAAATATTTTTCTTAAACTCTGGGGTTCTTTTTATTGAGACATCGTAGTATTTTTTATTTAATTCAACACCATAAGCAATCCGTCCTGTTCTTTTACAAGCAACGGCTGTACTTCCTATGCCCATGAAAGGATCAAAAACGATATCCCCAGCTTTCGTGAAGAAATTTACAAACCCTTCAATCATTGTAGGGGAATACGTTGCCGGGTGATCAGATGAGTCAGGGGCGACTTCCTTTTCTTCCTTTAGATCTTTTGCTAAGGCATTGAAAATAAACCAACTGCAGGTGAACTTGATCCATTCTTTACCAGTCAATTCATTTAGTGGATTACCAAGATCATAAGCACCCTCTTCTGGATTTAACAAAAGTGCTTTCGCTGACTCTACACTTCCCCCTGGATTATATAAAGCAACGTCCTTCCAATTATCTAAAAAACGTTTAGGAATTTTTAGATTTTTGTCCTTAAAGAGCTTTGCTAGTTTCACTTTAGCTAGCTTATTATTCTCAGCATTTTCATCTGGAACAACTTTCTTATTTTCCTTATAATAGAAATAATATTTCATAATTTTTCAGTACTGTGTTTTTCCAAAAATAAATTGAACTCTTCTTTTCTTATTCTAAATTCCTTACCAAACTTATAGGCTTTTAGTTTCCCAGATTTTATATAACGATAAATAGTCATTACATTAACATCCAATGTAACTGCCAAATCATCCGCTTTCAAAAATTCTTTATCGTCAGATGCTGTCATAAATAACTTCCGTTATCACCTATTGATGTTATCACGAGTCACTTTACAATAGTTTACAGTTACCAACATTTACTACTTATTTTCGATTTACATTACATAATTTTGATATGTCCAACAAAAAAACACCCCCTTGGGTGATTTTTGTTCTGGATTAGCCTGCGGCTTCTTCTATGACTGTATAGTGCCTCGAGCTAGCTGTGAGAGCGTCATTTTGACGCTTCTCGTGCTAGCTGTCAGTTGCTGACTGTCGTGGTCCAGAACTTGTGTAGCAAGACACCATAAGGGTATTACTCACTCCCTTCTACTCCTTATGAGAGCCGTCTCGGTCTCTAGGGTCATTTTCTGAATGATACAAATGAGACACAAAACACCCGTCTCGGTCTCTGTCTCATTTGCGCTTTCGACGACACCACTCGTACTACTGATACACGCAGAGATTATTAAAAATTGGGTACAACACCTCAAACAACTGACCTAAGATGAGTCCCATAAACGACGCGTACAGAACCAGAATTATGTACGAGTCCTTACCTTCATTTGCATTACGAAATGATTGCAGAACTCCTACTTTATCAAACTCACGCTTTGCATTAGCATCACCAAAAAGTTCTCGATACAAACGCACTCCGAAGGTGATACCGATAAAGATAATACTGATACCAATCAGACTTTGCAGAGAATCATCTGCAACTCTACGAGTAATATCCAAAGCACAATACGATTGGGCAATAAAGAGAATCAGAGATAGCCCTGCTCCAATAACCATGAGTGACCTGAACACCGCGAGAGCGGCGAGCGACCATGTAAATAAAGTGAGAAACATCAATCCAATTACCGAGAAAGCGACGAAGAACATTCTCATTTGTGCTTCCCAGTGGATGAATGCGAAAGAGACTGCAACTGCTGTCACTAGATACAGAGAAAATAGCATAGCAAATCTCTTATCCGTTCGTACTTTATTAATAACTGTTTTAAGACGTTTGAACATGTTTATTGCGCCTCATCTACTAACTTCTTTAGTCCCCAGAATGGGCTACCACCCTCTCGAACAAGTTGGTCTATAAGATCAATCGTATCTGCTTTAGTATTCGAGTTGCTAAGCAAGTTCTTGAACACATCGAACCATTCTCGATCGACGTAGTATGGGCGACGTTGGTGTCCCGCTTTAATACCGCCATCCACAAAGAATAGTTTTGTGATTCTAAGCATATCCTCTGGTGCAACGAGAGATAGTTCAACACTGATCTGCGACAGGCCGTAATCCCAATCAAACACACCCTTTGTATTCTCGAGAGTCTTACGAATACGCTCTGCGAGCCACGCAGGTTCAAACAAGCTTTTCTTTAGGTTTGACCAAAAGCCAAACTCTTCGAATAGCTCTGGTTCATTTTGTGTATCGAGTGCCCAATCCCAAAATGTCTTAAGGAGGTCTTTGACCGATGGATTATTCTTGAGGTGCTCGTTTATCTGGGCATTGTCACCTGAAACGACGCTTCGACCAATGAAACTGATGAACTCCTTTCGCTGTTCTAGCGAACCCTTCTCCCAAAATAACTTAAAGAGTGGGTGCTCAAAACGAGCGTCTTCGTAGTGAACAAACGCCAGAGCCACATGAGTTGCAATTCCTTCATCAGGCTCACGGAAATATCGACGTGTTTTTTCAATTTGCGTGTCACCAACCCCTCGTAAATACAATTTTGACAAGAAAGAGTCCGTGAACATTTCACGGTAAAGATTATTGGCAAGGAATCCTTCCCAAGCCGCTAGATACAAGTGATACTTCTCCTGGGTATCAGGGAAAATCTTTGGAAGTATTGTCTGTGTCCATGCAGTATCACGGAAGTAGAATTGCGGTAGATAATGACCGAACATGAACATAATTGCTCGTGTATTTTCAGTATCTAAAGTGCGTTCATACACCAGCTTTACATCATCAGCAATTCGCACATCTGCATTTTTATCAAATTGTTTTCCATCAGGATAGATAAAATATACGAACGCTTGAAATGCCCTACCTCGAGCAGAATTAATAGCCATCGTGAATGGATCGGTCACCTGTTGAGGCTCACCTCCAGAGGAAGTCTTTGATGTTGCTGTTTCCAACTCCTCATCAGCAGGAATAGGATCCTGATATGTAAGAAGGTAAGAAATTATTTCAAGGAGAGAATTACGGTGTGTCGCAAAGTCTATTGGCAAACTGTTGTTCTCTTCTTTCAAAAGTAGCTGTACCACATCGCCAATTGCTGAATGAACGCTATCCCAACCCGCAAGCCACGAATCGCCCGACTCACGTTCACGACGACCAATCTTAAATGGTTCGTCTGTACCCGATTTACCGATGGCTAAGCAAGTAGTTACAATCGGTGCCCAATCGATTGATTGTGCGAGCGGACGATTATTCTTTATCGATTCTTCAATTCCTCTAAAATATGAGTATGTGTAGTGGCCATCAAGTACATCTCTTTCAAAGAATAGAGGTGCATTGTTGACGTAATCCTGAAGTCGCTTTATAGCACCATTACGGACCAAATCGCCCGCACCTTCAGCATTGCGCGGATTCAAGAAGTCATCGTTCTTGTATGTCTCACGTAACTGCTTTGGTGACCATTCACTACGAAGTTTTTGTGCAATGACACTTAAAGTGAGTACATCGTACTCGTTCTGACTGATTGGACCACGAGTATGTACCATACCACTCGTCACTTGCCCTACCGAAGGCGTCGGCTCATAGTCGGAAATAAAAGTAAATCCTGCTGTGATAGCTCGTTCTTTTTGCGCTTCGGTAAGCTGACCTTGAACCATAGTGAGTAACTCAGAACCATGGCGTATATGCCAATTCTGGTCAGGATTTTCTTTTTCCTTTCGAAGAAAATATTCAATTACATTAGTTACATATGAATCTTTATCATCGGTAGATAGTGTATGAAAACCTTTTTCAAGTGCTTTTTCATACTCCGTGTCGGACATGATTTCGTGATATTTTTCAACCTCGAATAATCTGAAGTACGCGGCATGTAATTCATTTGCAAATGCTTCAGGGCAAAGACTAAGAACGTACAATCTGAAACGCCACATTGCTCGGCTATTTGGCAGTGATTGTATGTATTGTTGGTAGTAACGATGCACAGATGTTTGGTCAGTACAATTCCCAGCAATTAATCTGTCGACTAGTGTCTTTATGACAGCCATTAGCTCGCGTACATCGTCACGATACGAAAGTGGCTTCTTGCTATCCAGCTCAAGAGCAAAGAAATCGACATCGAAAAGATAGAAGCTATCATGTATCAAAAACACTTCGCCACCTTCAGCATCACCACCAAGAACAACAATCTTGCGAATAATTTCCGAAACTAACGCGAGCGTTTCCTCCAACACTTCGTCAGGTGCATTCGCTAAAAAATCAAATACTTTCGTATGAGAAAGCTCATTGAAGTAGAATGGATTTGTTGACCCATAGCGGAAGTCCTTATTCTCACTCTCTTCTTTTGGCTTGATTGCAAGCACACAATCCGCCAGCATTAGAAGCGTTTTGTAATCTTTTGCCACAACAAGAACTTCAAAAATCTTCTCATACTCGAAGCCCCATCGATTGTACTTTTCCATTAATTGCGTCCATTTCTGTTTATGGATTTTGGGCACAACCTGAGCAAGTTGCGGTTGCGGTAGCACCTCACAGATACGAAGAATTTGATCTATAAGCTCAGGTCTAAATTTTTCAGCTGTTGTGGCAAGATCATTATTTAAAATAATCGCGGTAGCTTTTTCGGGTACTTTTTCTGCAACTTTCACAAAGTATGAAATCTCAGGTGTGCGATAACCATAACTATCTAGAGTGTCTGGTGCTTCTTTGAGTAAAGCAAGAAAACCATTTTCCCAAAGCCAGTCTAACCATTTTTCATCGGCGATAGAATAAAAATACTGACGCGCATCAAAATTATCTGAAATTAAGGCAGTCAGATCACTAGCAAGGGCGTGGGATAAATCTCCCTGTAGGAACTCGTCTATTCGTTTGTGAATTTCGAGTTGTCTCATAGATATCCTAGTAAGATTAGAAGACCATCCTCAAAAATTCGGATTTGTGCTCGAAGTGATGCATGATCGTGAGACGCGCTGTTCATGAATGTGCGTATTTGTTCAAAAGAAGTATCCATTGCATTTAGGTTTTCTGGCAATGGTGTAGTTGTTCCGTACGTTGTTCTTTCTCTAAGTACAGGGACGACATCAAGAAACGCAGCGTGATATTCAGAAGCACAAACTTGCGCACTATTGTTATTCAAATGGACAACCGCATTTTGGTACCTTCCTGCAAATGAACTATTCACATTTTGTCTTGTCAGAACCTCCTGAATCTTTTGGAGGATGTGTGCCTGATTTACATCAAGAGATGCAGTGAGTGCAACTGGCTGGGGAACATTGGGCCCTAGGATTTCTTCAGGTGTACCTATTCGCGGTTGCGTCCCAATAGTTACCCTCGCACCTGGACTATTATTAACCGTCGCAAGTACTCCATTTTGACCTTCCTGCCTTAGCGCATCACGTTGAGCTGTTTGAGGCACAGCGTTTGGACTATCCACAACCTGCGTCCCTTGATTGCCGTCGCCCTCTTGTGCGAGTTTGGTCTTATATTTTTTCTTTAGTGTGACAGTGGTATATGTACCTCCACCCCCAATCAGAAGACCAAGCAAAAACTCCCACCGTTCAAATATAAAAGTGAGTGTATCTAAAAGAAGTTGCGCGGATTGGTAATCGTCTTGCATGAAAATAGCATGATGTTTGCTTCATGCTATTTTACACCTTTTCATGAAGAAATATAGTCAATATTTAAGCCAAAACATTGCTATTTTTGATGATTTCAGACAGTACGCCGATGAACTCTCTCACTCTAGGTAACCACTCCTCTGGCATAACGCTCGGTCGTAACTCTTTGTAATTTTCAGGAAACAAGAAGCCAATTACTTCTAGCTTCTCACTGTATTTTTCGACAAGAGAATCGTCCACCCTCGCTGTCCACTCAAAGTTGAATGCGAGTCTTTTGTCGGTCGAGAGCGTGAATAGTGAACGCTCGCAGACATTGCCAAAGATGGGACTGAACGAACCATAGGAACCAGTGCCAAAACGAAGTTCAGTAGCGTGCTGTTTTGAGAAATTGTATATCTGCTCGAAACCTTTGTACTCTTCTAGTGTGAGTCTTTGTTTTGCGTCCTCAAGTAGTACTTCCTCTGTCCACTTTCTACGTGCACCCTTTGCAATTGACACTGCAATGTCTTTCTTTACCTCAGTGCCAAAGATTTTAGGAATGATAATTTCGTGAATGTCGTGTTTGTAGTATTCGAACTCGACGGCATAAATATCGAACTGGCTATTCTGATTCACATACAAGATGAGATCTTTGAGGCGGTCGTCGAGCTTGTCCATGAGAACAACAAAATGGAATACTCCGTTGTTGAGGTTGGTGCGTGCTTTATCAATGATTGCATCTACATCGACAGTTTCAAGTTCAAAAAATTCAGCAATCTTTTCTGCGGTGCGTAGTTTGAAAACTTGTTGCGTATGCTCGTCTAGTGTTCCGAGAAACTCATTAAAGTCATTTGAATGTTTCCAGAGTGCCGCTCCATAGTCGAGAGATTGAGCAATGACTTTTCGTTTGTCGGCATTGGCATAGAGCTTTGTTTCAACAATATATAATTCACCATACTTATCGATACCAATCGCATCAATGGGACCACTATTTGTTGGAAACTCGCGTGCAAGTATTAAGAGCTGGATATCCTCTTTGATTTCGTAGAGCGGGATACTCTCAGGATTTTCGTAGATGTACTTTTGTAAATAGTCTTCTCTATCGATTGAAGATTTTTCTACCTTAACGGCTTTACCGCCGTTAGAGGAAATAATGATAGCCATATTAGTTGGACGGTTTTCTAATAATGCGTTCAGTCGGGTAGCAAAAAGCTCCTAACCAGGCCGACACGCCCCGTAAGGCAATGCCCATACCCCTTTCGAGATATGACCGTCCAAAGTAGCTCTGATTAGGATCTTTTTACTTTGGACGGATTTGCGACCATATCCTCAAGAAATTCTTGAGGGGTTAGGTCTGAATATTCAGTTGTTCGAGGACAATAATAGCAAAATTTCTGCTATCCGTCTGTACCTTAGCTTAGATTCTGGGTCTTGCGAAGCCCTCGTTACCAACACAAACCATTGAGTATTGATAAGCCATTTTGGCTATCCCCATAAGGTTTTATTGCAAAGCGTCAGATAAGTACTATGCTTGTATGTAGCAGTTCGTCGAAAATAGAAACTACTTACCTTTGCGCCATAACAAAATGAGGCGACGGGATATGAGAACATATCCTAGGAGTCAGGACAGTTGCCGGATACCGACTAGAACTTAGTCTGTAATCAAGGGGTCATTGATGAAGATAACTATACAACCATAACTGGTTGCTGTTGTTGCATTCATCAAATATCTCTCTCGGGCTTGAAACGCAAAAACACCAACCATACAGGTTGGTGTTTTCGTTGGACTGATTAACAAATAATCAGACAACATCATGTCCAAACAAAAGCTCGAGTGGCGCACTGAGCGTCGCAAGGTAAAGGATCTTATCCGTTACCAGAAGAACCCACGGAAGTTATCAGAAGCACAGTTGGACGGACTAAAGCGGAGCCTAAAGAAGTTCAATCTCGCAGAGTTGCCTGCCATCAATACCGATGGAACGCTCGTTGCTGGAAATCAGCGTGTCTTAGCTCTATCGCTTCTTGGTCGAGAAGACGAGGAAATCGAAGTGCGCGTACCAAACCGTCAACTCACCGATGCAGAGTTTCGTGACTATCTTCTTACCTCAAATAGGTCTGGCGGTTCATGGGACTTCGAGAAGCTTTGTGAGGACTTTAGTATAGACGAACTGCTCGTCGCAGGGTTTGATTCGTTCGATCTCTCAAACATTTTCGACGACAACCTCGAAGTGAATGACGATGAATTTAATGAGGAGGAAGAGATTAAGAAGGCTCAAGACACTGACATCAAATTAGGCGACTACTTCGCACTCGGACGACATCGGTTGCTTTGCTCTGATGGCACTAACCCAGAGAACGTAAAGCGTTTAATGGCTGGAGCGACTGCCGACATGGTCAACGACGATTTGCCGTTCAATATCGGACTCTCCTATGACAAAGGTGTCGGGAACAAAGCGAATTACGGAGGAACAACCAACGACAGCAAGTCAGACGACGAATACGAAGTGTTTGTGAAAACAGTGATGCAAAACGCACTGTCAGTTTCCAAGCCAGATGCGCACCTGATGTTCTGGTGTGACGAACGCTATGTGTGGCTTTTCCAGATGCTCTATCGAAAACTTGGCATTGATTCCAAGCGTCTCTGTGTCTGGATTAAAGACAATCAATCACCGACTCCCAAGACTGCCTTCAACAAGGTCACTGAGTTCTGTGTGTACGGAACAATTGGAAAACCGTATCTCAACGACAAGCTCAAGAACCTCAATGAAATTCAGAATAAGGAAGTCACTACTGGCAACCGACTCACCGATGACATTCTCGATCTCCTGAACATCTGGCTTGTGAAGCGTTTGCCGAGTTCTGAGTATCAGCATCCAACACAAAAAAGTCCAACCCTCCACGAGAAGGCACTTCGCCGATGTACTCGTGTAGGTGATGTCGTGCTCGACTTAACTGCTGGTTCAGGGAGCATTCTTTCGGCGTGTGAGCAACTGAAACGGACAGCGTATCTCAATGAAATGGAACCAGTCTTTTGTCAGGTGATTATTAATCGATTTAAGCTAATCAACCAACATGAACAAGTCATCAAGCTCAATTAATTACGGTGAGGTATATCGACTTGGGAATCACTTGCTCTTGTGCGGGGATTCACGAAACAAGGTCATGGTCGCAAAGCTTATCGACAAGCTGAAAATCAAAGCAGTGATTATCGACCCCCCGTACGGCGTAGCAGTAACTGAGAGCAAGGAGGGATTCCAGACGCTAGCGAAGAATAAAGTGGTTGCGAATGACCATCTGCAAAGTGATGGCGAGTATCAGAAGTTTTCCCATGACTGGATTGAAGCCGTCACGCCACACCTTGAACGCAAAAACTCCTTCTATATCTTCAATGCAGACAAGATGGTGTTCGCACTCCGTGAAGGAATGTTAGAAGCAGGACTGAAGTTCGGACAATTGCTTATTTGGGTGAAGACACATGCAGTAATCGGACGGATGGACTATGCTCCTCAACATGAGCTTATTGTCTATGGTTGGTTTGGTGTACACGATTTCGTGAAGTCGAAGGATAAGAGCGTGTTGCTCTGCCCAAAACCAAACAAGAGCAAGATGCACCCAACCACTAAACCGTTGGATTTGATTCGTCGTCTTGTACTCAACAGCACACGTATTGGAGATGTGGTGTATGACGGCTTTCTTGGGAGCGGTACGACTCTCCTAGCGTGTGAGCAGACCAAACGCATCTGCATTGGTGTTGAACTAGACCCTGAATACTGCCAGACGATTATTGATAGGTTCGAGAAGTTAACAGGTATCAAAGCCGAACGGTATGAGTAGGCGTGAGACTATTGTTGCTCGACAAACCAAACTTAAGGAAGCGTTCCTTGAGCAACTTAAACGTACCCCCACTATTGAGACAGCGTGTCAGAAAGTTGGTATCGCGCGAGCGACGGTGTACCGCTGGATTAACGGTAACAAGCGATTCAAGAAAAAGGTCGAAGACGCACTCACTGAGGGCAGAACGTTTATGTCTGACGTTGCCGAAAATCAGCTCTTCTCACTTATTGGTGAGAAGGAATTCCAAGCAATAAAGCTCTATCTCTCAACGCATAACCCTCGATACGGCAATAAGCTCGAGCTATCTGGTTCTATTGCAACCAAAGATGAACCACTGACAAAGGAACAAAAGAAACTGATTCGTGAAGCACTCCGACTCTCAACGTTACGTAACTATGGCAAGAAAAAAGAAAAGTAAATCGGAGGCACTCTTCGACAAAGTCCTTACGGACAAGGTGATGCGAAAAGCGCTTGCGCGTGAGAAGTTGGAATACTTCTTTCCTATCTACTTTCATCGATACATGCAGTACGAGACTGCGGACTTCCACAAGGAAATCTTTGAGATTCTTGAGGACGATGCAGTCAAGCTAGCTGTCATTTGTGCCTTCCGAGGTTCTGCTAAGTCGACCATTATTACGACCGCATATGTACTGTGGTCTATTCTTGGTATCCAACAGCGGAAGTTCATTGTGATTATGGGACAGACGGAACAGAAAGCCCGACAGTATCTCCTCAACATCAAGAACGAGCTGATGCATAACGAATTGCTCAAGAAAGACCTTGGACCATTTGAAGAAGAACGTAACAGTTTGGGCAACGCTACAGCTCTTATTATCAAGAAGCTCAATGTGAAGATTATGATCAGCTCTGTTGAACAGAGTATCCGTGGTATGCGACATGGAGAACATCGTCCTGACCTCATTATTCTAGACGACATTGAGGATACGAACTCGGTGAAAACCAAAGAAGGTCGTGACAAAACATTCAACTGGCTAACCAGTGAAGTTATTCCTGCGGGAGACAAACGTACTCGTACTATTGTGGTCGGTAATTTACTTCACGAAGATTCTGTCATCAAGCGACTGGAGGAAAAGATTAAACGTGGCGAACTGTCTCACCTCAATGCTATCTACCGTGAATACCCCATCATGGATGAGCAAGGAAACGCTCTCTGGGCTGGGAAGTATCCGACACCAGAAGATATTGAAGCGGAGAGACAAAAGACGATGAGCGAGACTGCATGGTATCGGGAGTATCTTCTTAAGATTATTTCAACTGAGGAACAGGTGGTGCGACCAGAGTGGATACAATTTTATAACAAAGTTCCTCATACGGGTTTCCGTAGTGTGGCTATTGGAATCGACCTTGCTGTCAGTGAGAAAACATCCGCAGACTGTACTGCGATGGTAGTCGGTCATATCTACGGGGTTGGGAAAAATATGCAGGTATACATACAGCCGAATCCTATTAATCAGCGTGCCCCGTTTCCTGTACAGGTAGAACTTATCAAAGCACTCATTGCTACACAGAAACAAAAACACTGGCGAGTGAAAGTGTACGTTGAAGAGGTAGCGTACCAACAGGCGATGGTGCAATTGCTCCAGAGTGGCAAATACGATGTTGAGGGTGTACCAACGGGACGGACTGACAAGACTGCACGACTTCGCCTCGTTACCCCTTTTGTGAAAGAAGGACGTGTACTGTTTCCAGAGACTGGATGCGAAGAACTCATTATGCAGTTGGTTGGATTCGGGAAAGAGAAACATGATGATCTTGCTGATGCATTTGCCATGCTCATACTCAAGGCGATTGAAAGTAACCCCAGAGGTGGTACAGCTGGAGTCTTTGCTAACGGTAAGCGTTTTGATGCCATTTAGTTGCCAACTTAGGGAGTCTGAGGCGCTCTAGACTCTTGAGGAGGTTTGCGTCATTGATTGGTGTATGGAAACAACACAAGCGCCAGCGGTGGGTCTGGCACAAGCAGTAGACGCATCAGGGATTAAATACTGCCTCTATGCTCGTAAATCAATGGAGCAAGAGGACAAGCAAGCATTATCAATAGAATCGCAGGTGCGAGAAATGCTCGCTCTTGCAGAGCGAGAAGGGTTGAACATTGTCGAGATCAAACGAGAATCACACTCTTCCAAGGAAGTAGGTCAGCGACCTGTATACAACGAACTAATGGCAGAGATACGACAGGGCAAGTTCAACGGAATACTTACATGGGCACCAGACCGTCTCTCACGAAACGCTGGTGACCTCGGAAGCGTAGTGGATTTGATGGATCAAAAGCTACTCCATGAGATACGAACTTACGGACAGAAGTTCACAAACAACCCCAATGAAAAGTTCCTCCTGATGATACTTGGATCTCAAGCCAAGCTTGAAAACGACAACAAGATGGTGAACGTGAAGCGTGGACTACGGGCACGGTGCGAGATGGGTCTCTGGCCTTCAGTACCCCCAACTGGATACCTGAGCCACTCAGACAGAAATAGAAAGTGCGAGGTGGTACTTGATGAGCAACGAGCTAATGTTATCAAGCAGATGTTTGAAAAAGTAGCATACGACGGATGGTCGGGGCGAAAGCTATTCCGATGGCTCAAGGATGATATACGATTCAAGACGAAGAATGGAAAGCCACTAACGCTCAGCAATATATACATCATCCTCAAAAGTACCTTCTACTACGGCGAGTTTGAATACCCAAAAGGTGGTGGACAATGGTACGTCGGGAAGCACGACCCTATCATCACCAAGGATTTATACAATCAGGTACAAGGCAAGATAACGAGCGACTATGCGGTGAGAGTGCAAGATAAGGAGTTCGCCTTCACAAAAATGATTACCTGCGGACTGTGTGGATCAGGTGTGACTGCGGACGAGAAGTTCAAACAATTGAAGGACGGAACAACAAACCGTTATGTCTACTACGGATGCACAAAATTCAAAGATAAGAATTGCCCATGCGGATACCTCCGAGAAGAAGAACTGATTGAGCAACTCGCAAACATATTCGACACGGTGTCACTCGATGAGATTGGTATGAAAGATAAAATCAAAGCTGAAATTGAATCACACAACGAGTTCCAAGAGTCGGTACTCGGGCAGAAATCAGCAAAAGTGAAGGTTCGAGAGGTAGACATTAGGAACTATGCAAAGCACATTCTGCGGAAGCGACCTATATACGAGAAGCGTGAGTTACTCTGCCATCTACGAAGCAAATTGGTACTTAAAGAGAAGAGACTAAGTCTTATCTAAATTTATTTCTGAGAATAGTGAAAACAATTTGAAAAAAGATCCTCCTTCTTTTCTTCAACCACACTACGAATGACCGTAACAATATCTTCTGTATCTTTGGGATAGAACACGCCTTGTGGTCGTACCACGAAAACACTCGCGTCTTTTGAATGCTCTTCACACGCCATGTCACTCTGGTCATATTCTCCTTTAAAGGTCTCAAGATTTTTTAACTTAGGTATTCAATTATTTTTTTGCAAAATTGGTAATCGGTTTCCGTAGTGTATTCGTACCAAACTCACCACATACGATGCGAGTGTAACTGCACCCATCGCAATACCTACACTACCAACAACATCTATGCTGTGATGTACATTTGCCAGTACGCGAGAAATGCCAACGCCGACAGCAAGTATCGCAAGTACTACTCCAAGAACTTTATTCTCCGTGTACACGAGGGCAGAAATTGTGGCAACCAGGAGTGTGTGCTCCGATGGAAAACCATTGTCGGGTATATGAGCAATGAGGGGTTGTATATTTTCAACCACAAAAGGACGAGGGTTGGAAATGAATAAACTAGCAAGTCGTCCCAGTAGAAAGGCTACAGGGAGTGCCACAATCACTCTTCCTACAAAGATAATTCTTTTGTGCGTAGGTAGTATCAGAAGAAATACAATTCCCGTCAGCACAATGCCTACGTGTAGTTTGGTTGCGAAGAAAACAGTGATTGCATCCATCATATTATTTGGTCGAAAATAGTCTCAAACTATTGAGAATAACAATAAGTGCCATTCCTGAATCTGCTGCAATGGCAACGACAAGATTCGACATACCGAAAATTACTAGTATGAGAAATACGACTTTCACGCCAAGAGCGAGAGCAATATTTGCTCGAATGACAGACATGGTCTTCTGAGCGAGTCGTATTGCATACGGAATAGTCTCTAAATTTCCAGAGAGAAGCGCGATGTCAGCGGTTTCGATAGCAACATCGGTGCCCCCTGCGCCAATGGCAAAACCAATATCAGAGAGCGCGAGTGCTGGTGCGTCATTAATACCGTCACCAACCATCGCAATGGTCCCGTATGTCTGTTTCTGTGTTCGTATTGCTTCAACTTTATCTTCTGGCGAGAGTGATGCGTGAATATCGGTAATACCGACGGTCTTTGCAACTGCTGTCGCGCTATGCATGTTGTCGCCAGTAAGCATCGAGCTTTGGACTCCAAGACGAGTGAGCGACGCAATGACGCCTTGAGCTTCCTCACGCACGACATCAGAAATGCCAATGGCTCCAATAACTTGTTTTTCTTCTGCAACAAGTACAACTGTCTTACCTTCTTTTTCAAGACGCTCCACGTCACTCATAAACTTACTGTCTAGAATGCCAAACTGGCTCATGAGTTTTGTATTACCAATGTAGTGATGTGCGTCACACACAGAACATTCTGCGTGCCCTCCTTTCCCCGCAACGTTTTCATACGTGTGCATGGTGTGTGGGGTGATGCCGTGTTCTTTTGCATAGGCGAGAATCGACTCTGCAAGAGGGTGTGACGAAAACTGCTCAATCCCTGCCGCATCAGCAATCACCTGATCTTTGCTGTGATTGCCAAACATAATGACATCCGTGACGCTATGGCGACCATACGTAAGCGTGCGCGTCTTATCAAAGGCGATGCTCTTAAGCTTTGCAAGTTTCTCAAGATATACACCACCTTTCACAAGCACTCCGTGTCGAGAGGCGCCACCGATAGCTGACGCAATAGCAACTGGCGTTGAAATCACGAGTGCACACGGGCATGCAATCACCAAGAGTACAAGTGCACGATAGAGCCATGTATCAAATGATTGACCGAGAAGAAATACGGGTAGTGTTGCAACAAGTATTGAGAGCACCACAACAGCTGGTGTATAGTACCGTGCAAACAAGTCGATAAATGCCTCGGTTGGTGCTCTAGAAGCTTGTGCATCTTTCACGAGTGTAATAATTCGTGCAAACATCGAATCATCGCTCTTCTTCACGACCATGATTTCGAGATACCCCTGAATGTTCATCGTTCCCGCAAAAACTGCATCCTTAGTATGCACATCAACGGGTGCGGATTCACCCGTTACCGCAGATGTATCAATGGATGACGATCCTTTTGCAACAGTCCCATCAAGTGGAATCTGTTCTCCAGGTCGAACCACCACAATTGAACCTACAACAACACTTTCAACAGGAACAACGTTTCCATCAAGTAACGTTGCAGTCTTCGGTGAACGTTCTATAAGTGCAGCGACAGCACGCTTCGATCGCTCAATGCCAAACGACTCAAACAACTCGGAAAGTGAAAACAGAAATATCACCGCAGCTGCCTCGCCATACTCGCCAATGTACAGGGCACCAACCGATGCAATCACGACAAGAAAGCTGATGTTGAGGAATCGCTGTTTTAGAAGTCCGCGTATTGCACTACGAACCACAAACACTGACCCTACCAGTATCGATAGAATATAGAACACCGTACTCCATCCTTGAGAAAGTGAAAACGAGCTCAAAAAACCAACTGCCAGCAGGAGACCAGTAATGGGTGTAAGTGTCTTGAGTATCTGCGTAGAGGAAAAGAAGTTAGTCTGGTGAGATGATTCGTCATGTTCACAATGGTCGCATCGTGTATGTTCGTGTGCCATATAAATGTTTAATTATTATGTGTGTAAATTCTTTGATCGGTACTGAGTCTTTTTTGAAATTCTCGCAAAATAAAGAGACTTACGTCATCCATCGTAGTATGCCCACCACGAAACGGTTTTTCAATGACTTGAATGAGTCGATAGATGTACATAAACAGGTAGGAAATGAAGCCGAGTAAAAATGCCGATTCGATGGAACCCTCTGTCTTCAGAAACAAGAGCAGACCAATGACACCAAATATCAATGTCGTTGCTAATGTATGTGCTGAGGGAAGAAACATTGTGCGTTGAATGTGGTACACACGCAACACATGTTTACGTAAGAGCGACTGCTCATTTTCAAGTCGTACAATGTAGTTGGCGGGCATACCCAGTGCCTCCATCTGAGAGAATTGGTTTGATAGTGCATTGATAGAATCAACACATGGTTGTAAATCATGATGTCCTCCTTGATGTGATACCCCTGAAATAAAATCTTCAGTAATTCGCTGCAACACTTGTCGTGTACTTTCTAAGTCAAAAGTAGAATTTTTCTGCTTAAACACAAGTGCCTTTTCGTAGATACTCTCTAGTGTTGAGCGAAATTCAACTGGAAATTTATCTGCTTCCTTATAATCTGCAATAATGCCCGAAAGAAGAAATCCTATGATAAATACCACACCACCAATAGCACTCGTGAAAAGTGCGTTGAGTGTGAAGATTTCCAATCCAAAGTAGTGAATGCCCGCTTTGACAAGAAGTAGTGCACTTACCCCGACTACGGTAAATACACTGACTGAGGAAATCAATGACGTGAGTGATTCTTTATTCTCGGTATACATATACTACTCTGAAAAATTATTCTCTTGTAATAGTTTTCTTAGTGTCCTTGAGTAGATTGTTACATCGTATTCATCTTTAAGTTTTGCAGAGAGGCCTAGAGCCAGATCCTCGTGCTTTTGGGCCATAATCGCCTCACGAATAAACTCCTTGGCCTGTTCAAAAGCAATGAGTTCTGGATTTGCGCGTTCGAGCACTTCGACAATATATAGGTAACCATTTGCCTCGAATGGTCGACTGATTTCCCCGACTGCGGTCGCCAATACTTCTGCGTGATATCCGTGTTCGGAGAATTCGCCGAGCAATTCATTACTCTCAGACACCCATCCGTTCACTTCTCCTCCGTTCGTCTTCGTCTCCTCGTCTTCAGAATATTCGTTTACCACAGTGGCAAAATCGCTGGCTTCACCAAACGCACCGGGCACGAGTTTTTTATATGCCTCTTCTGCCTTATTCATTGCCTGAGTGTGTTCCTCTTCCGATTCGCCAGAACGGATCGCAATCTGCCGCACGCGCGATTTCGGCGGGAGCATAAGTTGATCTTTCCTTTCATCGTAAAAGGCACGCAGTTCAGCGTCATCAACAGTGATTTTTTCGTCAACTTCTTCTTGCTCGAGCATCTGCGCGAGCACTTTGAGTTTCATTTCATCTATTTTTTCCTGCGACTTTGTTTGTGAGACTTTAGTAATACTGTCTTCATAAATGAGCATTCGTTCAATAATGCGTTCAACCAAATTTTGTTTCCCCTCAATGCCAGTGTATGTAGCTAGAAATGATGAAGGTAATTCTTGATACTCACTCCAAAAATCACCGAGTGTTAACTGTTTGCCGTTTAGTGTCATGAGCACACGATCGGCATTGTCAGCATAATATTTCTCTTCAGTAGTTCGATATACTTGATCAAAGATTTCTGTCCGTACTTCATCAAAGGCCCGTTGCCGTGGTGGGTTTTTCTTTGTCACTTGTGCAATAGTAAATCCGTCACTCGTTTCAAGCACATCACTTATCCTACCTACTTCAAGACTGAAGAGCGTTGACTCGTATGTAGTATCCTGTGACGATCCTCGCGCGATTGTATGCGGTTCCGACGTCAGACCATCCATCTGTTCTGTCATTGGTGGAAATCCTGCTCCAGAGCGGATTGCCGTCATGAGCGCGAGAGCACGCTCTCGCGCCTGTTCTTTGTTTGAACCTAATGGGATATGAATCTCATTCACCTCAATCTGCTCTGGAATGTTAAAACTCTGTGCGTTTTCAGTGTAATATGCAAGTAACGAATCTTCAGTTGGTTGCGGAGCAGCGAGAATTCCCATATCTCTTGTGATAGATGCTCTTTGTTTCAGTGAAGCAATGTAATCTGCAACAAATGTATCCTCATTCGCATTTTTCAAAGTATCTTCTATTTCTTTTCTTACATCGGTGAGCGTTCGATCACCAAATGTCTCTTTATTTGCTTCATAGTATGCCTGTATATCGCCCTCACTGACGCCAAGTTGACCCTCGTGCATTTGCGTATGTAACTCATCGAGATTTATTTCCTCGGCAATATGTTGCATCGTGTGTGAAAATCCATCTCCTTGGTCTGGCTGTTGTGTTGCTTGCCATTGCTGTACTAACGTATCACTTACCATGTCCTCGAGTATTGATGCATATCCGTTAGGTGTGCGTAGTCGCTCCTGCGCTGACTCATCACTTACAAGTGTTTTGAGGTGCTCCTCAACATCTTCTATAGTAATTTGACCACCACTCCACGTCACGAGAACATTTGGTGCTGGTGGATACGGAGCGAAAAGAATGTCTTTGAAAAATACCGCGATTGCTAAAATCAGCACGAACGCTCCTATAACTATTTTTCTTTTCCAAAATGGGCGTTGCTGTGAGAACGGGGCGTCTTCAGTATCTGAAACATCTACGGATACGTCTGGTGTTGCTATATTGCTTGGTTCATTCGGTGTCTGGATACTATTTATTTGATTGGTAGATTCTGTACGTATTTGACTATCATCAGACGACATATCTGACGACAAGGGACTCTTGTTGTCATCAGTAACGGAAGATACACCAAGTGCCACTCGCATATCAGCCCACACTTGTCGCCACGTATGGGAACGTGTCGGTACTGTTTCATTATTTTTGTATTCTTGATTGTCAGACATACCTAATTAGGGATTATTGATCGACGGGAAGACAGACGCATTTTCTCCGCCATCAAGGAGTTTTAGATTTACCTGATCTCCAGGCTCAACAACATACATCTTCACTCGGGGAATAACCTGCTCCATTCGCTCTAGGAACAGACGATTTCTCGTAATACCCTCACCGTAGATGCGACTGTTTTGCTGATATTGTGCAAGCATCGTGTCAAATCCAGCACCTAGACCGCGAGCGTTGTTAATCTCCGCTTTTGCGGTACTTGTAGCCTCAGTCAGTAGTTTTTGTGCCTGCCCACGCGCTTCAGGCACAACACTATTTCTGTACCCCTCAGCCTCGTTCATCGCTTTCCCTTTATCTTCGCGAGCGCTCGCCACATCTCGAAATGAATCGGCAACTTCTTCAGGAGGATATGCTTTTTGGAAGTTGACGTTTACGATGCGCACGCCACTTTTATATTCGTCGAGAAGTCGTTGTGCCTCTTGACCAAGTGCAAGTAGAACCTGCTGACGATCTGTCGTGAGTATGCCATCAACGGATGTCCGTGTGCTCACTGAAGTTACTGCGGCGCGTATGGTATCACGCACAATTTGATACGGTTCATACTCAAGTGTGAAAAGGTACAAAACCGGATCAATTATCTGATATTGAACAACAACTTCATAATCCAGAATGTTAGTGTCACCGCTCAGCACTTGGAGCGTTCCTGCTTTTCCTGCGTGTTCAGGGTGTTCTGGCTCGCCAGTTTGTAAGCCGACACTCTCACGGCGAATTTCTGAAGTGTTTACCACAAGCTCGCGTTCAAGTGGCCACGGGAGGCGATAGTGAAGTCCTGCCGTAACTCGCGGGTTCACCACCTTGCCAAAGCGTGTCACCACAGCAACTTCACCTGATTTAATCATGTATATTCCAGATAGCAGGTATACAGCCAGAATCGCTAGCACAAATAACGTAAAAGCACGTTGTGGGCGTATGTGTGAAAAAGCTGCACGCATATCTCTCATCGTGTCCGAATCGGAATGTATAATCTTCACCGTCACCGACCAAAGATAGGTTGGCATGTACAACACAGCAAAAATTATTCTGCGTATATATTTTGTACTGTTTCCTTCGTTATTATTTTCCATAGTATGTTACTAATTACGGATTGAGGTACTTAAGGAGTTCCGAATCGGAAGGAAGAATGAGTGTCGTACCAGGCGTGATAATCTTGTCATACGACTCAAGTGTACGTAGGAATTGATAAAAGCCAGGATCTTTTCCAAATGCCTGCGCATATATACGAATGGCTTCCGCTTCACCTTCACCCTTTGTTTTACTTGCTTCTTCTTGTGCCTTAGAGAGCAATTGAGTTTTCTCCGCATCTGCCTCTGCACGAATTTTTGTCGCCTCTTCAGTTCCTTCGGCGCGAAGTTGGCGTGCAATTTGTTGCCGTTCAGCCCGCATTCGCTGGAAAACGCTTTGTCTGTTTGCCTCAGGGAAATTTATCTGCTTCAATCGCACGTCGGTCACACTGAAGCCGTATTCCTTGGTACGATCGTTCGTTTGCTTTGTCAGATTCTCAAGCATTTGCGAAAGTTGTATCTGGGATGGATCAGTTGAGACGAGGTTGGAAAGTTCGTATTGACTGAGTGCAATGCCCAGTTCAGAAATCATAATGTCCGAAAGACGCGAAGCTGCACCCTGATTATCTCGGACACTTCTGTAGAATTGCACAGGATCTTGAAGTTGCCATGTTGCATATGCTTCAACCAATACATTTTTCTTGTCTTTGGTAAGGAACTCCGATTCGCCAATCGTAAATATTTGTGTTCGCCGATCAAGACGAGTGACACTCTGAATAGGATCAGGCAACTTGGCATATAAGCCTGGTGCGGTAATTGTCCTGACCGGATTTCCGAACTGCGTTACGATGGCATATTGAGTCGTATCAACTTGAAACGCAACAAGAAAAGAGACGAGCAGGGTCATAAAAATTCCGAATATCAGAATGTTTCTGCCACGAGAATGTGAGCGATGCATGCGTGAGGGTTCTCCGGCGCCAGCTGTCATTGTCTGTGTAGTGTGTGTTAACATAAAGGTATAATTTTAAAAGTTATTAATTTTGATTGCCAATCCAGATATCAGTAGCGTTTGTCTGTACTTGCGGATCAAGGATAAATTTTTTACTTTCTGGTAACACTTGTTCCAACATTTCAAGATAGAGACGAGTCCTCGTTACTGCAGGCGCAGTCTGGTAGGCAATGAGTTTACTGCTAAACTGCGTACTCTCCCCAGTCGCAATTCTGATTTTCCTCTCCTTCTCTGCCTTTGATTCGGTAACGAGCTTGGCAGATTCGCCACGGGCGAGGGCAATGGTCTCATTTTTATACGCGAGTGCTTCGTTAATGTATGTACTTTTGTCCTCACGTGCACTTGCGACATCTCGAAATGCATCAGCAATCTCCTCTGGAGGAGTAATCGTGACTAACTCAACACCAACCACATCTATACCAAATATGTCCTCGGCAATACGCTTGCGTACACGTTCTCGTGCGTCTGAGAGAATTAACCCTCTCCCATCAGTGAAAAGTTTGTCTGCTCCTTGTTCTGATACTACTTGCCGAAAAGACGTCTCAACCTCTTCCATTAAGAACTGATCAGGATTTGTGGCGGCAAAAAGATACTGCTTGATATCAGTGACACGGTACTGAACTGCAAGTGAAGCTTCAACAAGATTATTATCACCACTCAGCACAAGAAGTTGAGGAGTTTTCGCTGAAATCACCGCGCCAATATCGTGGAGTGTAATTTGATCAAATAGTGGTAGTCGCACATGAATGCCTGGTTGAACCACCTGTATAACTTTCCCAAAGCGTTGGACGACCGCTTGCTGACCAAGTGGTATCGAGTAGATGCTGGCTGAAACAACAAACAGTACTGCGAGGAATCCTCCCAGTAAGGATACGTGCGTACCCTTGAGGTGATATTTCGGATGCAAGTATCGTTCGGGTTCCAAAACACGTTGCTGTTTGAAAGCTGCGAGCGCAGCAAGACCAATTTCCAAGCTTGATACGACGATAAGTACGACGACAACGGCTGCGGCGATACGATCAAGAGTAGGAAAACCAATCAATGCTGCAATAAGTCCAATAACAATAAGTGCTGAGGCGTAGAGATCCATCCGTGAGTGGTATCCACTTGCGATAAGACTCAGTGATTGCGTTGCCTGACCAACATATTCTTTATATCGAGCAGTGAAGTACGTTATGCCTATGGTAACAAAGGCTCCGAGAGTCACAGGCCAGATATTTGTGAGGTCTGGCAGCTCTCCAATCCCTGACACGTCCCTAAAAATATCAAACGCTGTATACATCATGAATACGGACACCATAAGTGCAAGTCCATTTTCAACTATACCCACTCGTTGTTGTGTAGAGAAACTACGTCGTGACATAAATAATCCCACAAGAACAACACCTGACACGAACACATCGCTCACCGAGTGCCATGCACTCGCTCGGAGCGCGAGACTTCCCGATACTGCACCGAGCAAAAATTTCATGAGCACAAGGCTCAATTGTGCAACAATCGTTATGAGGATGGTTTTTTCTTTTCTATCCATACACGTTACATTAAATTAATAAAGGTACGATATTAAATGTTCTCAAGTACGGCGCGCAATTCGTCACGCACGCTATTGAAATCAGATATTCGTGATGACTCAAGTATCTTACCCTTCGGCAGATCGTCACCGAGTGGGTTGACTGGAGCACCATTTTGAAATAATGCATATTGCAAGTGGGGTCCCGTTGAGATTCCAGTGGACCCTACATACCCGATTATTTCCCCCTGTGTAACCTGACTGTCGCGCTTCAATTCAGCTGCAACCTTTGAAAGGTGTGCATACTGACTCTTATAACCATTTGCGTGTGTTATCTCAACACTCTTTCCGTATGCATTGTCTTTCCATCCAGCAAGTGAGACTGTTCCGTCAGCAGTTGCATATACAGGGGTGCCTTCAGGTGCACCATAATCAAGTGCTCGGTGTGGCTGCACAACACGAGTCACTGGGTTCACACGACTTTGACTGTATCCAGAGGTAATAGCACCAAACGCGAGAGGTGTCCGCAAAAATGATCGGGCAAGCGCGATTCCTGATTCGTCATAATACGCTCGTTCATCACCTTCACCAAACAAGAATGCCCAGTAATCTGTATCACCGAGTCGCGCACGTGCAGCGATAATATTTCCATCACCTGCAGATACACCATTGAGAGAACGCTGTTCGTAGACCATGTCAATCCAGTCACCTTGTGCGACATCAGCAGCAAAGTCAATGTCCCAACTATACAGATCTACCAGATTCATAATAGTATTGTCACTCACCCCCTGATCAAGGGCGTCTAAGTAAAATATTCCTGTAATGGGAACTTTCACGACTCGAGTCGTTACATCGTAGGAGATTGGCTCTGTCTTTGCCAAAAATCCATCCACGGACCGCTCAATAACGAGTAGGTTCTCTTCGTCGAGAGGATATTCAACCGCAGCGAGTACCTTTTCTGCAAAAACTACCCTGAGCACACGCCCAACTTGGATCTTGTTGAAGTCATAGATATCTTGTGCTGCGTCAAATATTGTGCGTGCATCTTCCTTTTGAACATCTAACTCTTCTAACACCGTATAGAATGTGTCATCAGAGCTGATAGGTCGTTCCACGACTTTAATAGTAGACGATGAGACTTCATCACCTCGTGTAGTTTCTCTAGCGAGAGTAGTTTGTGTGGTAGCATCGGTAGTATATGACAATGGTGATACATCGAACTTTGAGTACACATATCCAAAAATCAGAAACACCACTATCCCGACAAGAATAATGAGACTGAAATGTGTGCGTTTAATAATTTGCATAATACTTTATAGTTGCCTTTTCGGTGATATCAGCAACCCACTTTTGCGCTTCTGCCTGAAACTTCTCTTGTTTCAACTGCTCTCCGACTTGGGTTTTTACATCTTCAAGACTTACATCCTTCGGTGGAGTAATTTTATTTTCAGTGATGTACGCATCTATCTCTTCGGGAGAAACCTGCACTTTCGTTGCCAAGAGTTTCTCAAGCTTTAATTGTGTTTCCAACTGTGCACGCAACTGATCCATAGTCATTCCCTGTGATGCAAGCGCGTCCTCAAGTGTGCCTCCCTGCGTAGCGACCTGCGCTTCAATTTCCTTTATTTTTGTATCAACGGCACTCGTCTCAATGGTGATTCCGTTCTTTGCAAGCTCCGTTTCGATAAGTTTTTTATCTACCATTGCCTCAAGCGCTTGTTTGCCGCCTTGCTTTTCAAGTTCCTGTATAAGTGCTAATCGACTAATGGGACTGCCGTTCACGGTAGCCGCCACAAGAAATCCGTTGGAAAAAAGTAGTGCAAGCACAACAGCGAGAACTGCCGTCCCTAATGCAATTAGAAGCAATTTAGATTTTTTGAATTTAAAACTCATGTAGCCAGTTTTCTCCTGTGGTACAACTACGGTTTCTGATGCAGTACTGTTTTCCATATTATGTGTGATGATTAGTTTTTAAGAGCCCCCTCTAATATCTTTTTGAAATCTTCATATCCTCTTGGATTTTCTATCTTTTTGCCGTTAAGGAAAAAAGATGGAGTGCCTTGGATATTTAGCTTTATCCCAGCGTTCCTGTCGCGTTCAATGCGGTCTTTAACCTCCTGTGATAACACGTCTTGCTTAAATTTCTCCATATCAAGGCCAAGTTGTTGCGCATATTCCTCAAAAATCTTTGGTTCGGGAGTTTTCTTTTCGCCCCATGCACTTTGGTTTTCAAAAACCATATTGTACATTTCCCAATATTTTCCTTGTTTGCCCGCAGCCTCTACAGCTGATGCGGACGTCATGCTGTTCCTATGGCTCGGAATTGGGAAATATCTGCTGACAAAGGCTACCCTGTCGCCATATTCCTCGGTCAGGCGCTTAACAAGAGGGAAATACGCTCCACATGCCTCACATTCAAAATCAAGATACTCCACCAAAGTTACTTTCGATTCTTTGTTTCCTTTAATCCAATCATCAGTCTTGATGGAAAAAGGGTCACTTGTAGGAGTGGGAAGAGTAGTAGTAGGTTGCAATGACCTAAGTCCAATAATGCCTCCAATACTTGCTACCGCAACAAGTGTAATTGCCACTATTTTAATCCATTTTGTAGCCGTCCCTGAATGATGTTGTTGAGTCTTTGCAAGTTGCTTTTCTTGTCGACGCAGTTCTCGTCGTTCGCGTTTTGTGAGTTGCTGATTTTTCATGTTCATGCGTACCTCTGTATGATTAATTATTTTAATTTTCCCGGTTCGACTGCACGGTCGTATCTTCGTCCATCAAAAATGATTGTCGGGATTTTAATGGTTTGAATTTGCTCTTCTACAATTAACTTCTGTCGAATGAGACTGGCCTTTACTGTTTCAGAATTTGACTCTTGTCGGATTTCATTGAGTTGCGATTCCGAATATCCAATATCGATAAGCCATGAAAGAAGTGTATTTTCAGCCTCCGTTGCGGTATAGACCGTATTAAATTTAATTTGATACGCCACATTGTCAGAGTCTTTGCCGGTAAAAATCTTTTCTAGTATTTGCCAATCAGTAGGTATGTTCGCGTTCGCCAACGGGTATCGTTTCATTGCCTCTAAATAACTCGCAATGAGCCACGAGTGTGGAAACCTGTATCCATCAGACTGCATTGAATCGGGTATCGGATACACCAGATAGGTAAGATTGTATCTGTCGGTAAACCCTGTTTCTTTGATGTTGCCAAATAATTTTGCGCAAAACTTGCAGCTCGGATCAATGACCTCCAATGCTGTCGATTTATTTTGGTCGAACGGCTTGTAATAGGTATTTGAATTTACAACAAACTCTTCTGCATTCCATGTTTTTAGTCTATTTGGAATTCGACTGACGGTTTCTCCGAATGTGAGTACGCCGTCTTTTGCCCACGCGATTATGTGTCTTTCCTTGAGAGAGAGCCAAAATCCCGGCTTACCAGAAGTTACACCACATCCTGCACCTGCTAATGAGCACGACTCTGGATTGTTAGGGTTGCAGGTATCGTAGACGAATAGATTGAGACCACTGTTCAGTACCACCACAAGGCTCCATACGCTCAAAATCACAAAAGCCCATGCAAAAGTATTGGCCCAGCGGTCGATGTACTTGGCCAATCTCGGTCGTGTGAGAATAAATTTTCCCATTAGTCTACTCTTTATCTCCTCCTGTACACTTATATCGCACGGTTTGAATGTGAGTTTTCGAAGTACGCAACCCCACGCTTTTTTAGCCAGAGTCCGATAGGATGCTGAAAAGACACCAAGAATTCCAAAAATTACAAATGCAACTATACAAAACATAGAAGTTTAAGAATGAGCAATTATTGCTTTAAGGATTCCAGTAAATTTTTCAACTTGTTCCTTGGTATTGTGTAGTCCCAACGAAACTCGCACGAGTGGCGGATGATCTTTTAGGTTTTTCAGATAGTAGTGACAACAAAAGTAACCGCTTCGCACCATGATGTTCTGGGATGAAAGAAATATGGCCAAACGGTGAGCATCAATTTTTTCAGAATAGAAACTCACAATAGGCGTTGGTTTGGAGTTAATCACTTTAATCGTTGGTATTTCAGTCAATGCGTCAAACAGAAGCTTGGATACGTTTTTCTGATGGACGTCTTTGTTCTGATTTTCAGGTCGGCAATTTTCATACCACCTGATTGCTGCACCTAGGCCGATAATCCCAGCAAAATCTTGTAGACCTATTTCTAGACGACTATGGAGGTCTTCGTCGGATGAAACAAGAGAATAGTTACTCAACGCTACATCTTCAACCATTCCACCACCAATAAAATTGATATCCAATTCTTTTACGAGCGAGCGTTTAATAACTATCACGCCAAGACTGGGTCCATAGAATTTATGACCAGAAAAGAATAGTGCATCAAAGTCACATGCACGCAAAAACTCTTTCTGGTGGCTTATCCCTTGTGCCGCGTCTATAAGGACAATGCCACCGTCTTTGTGAGAGTCATTAGCAATATCTTTCAAGTTACATAGTTCTCGGCCGTCGATGTTTGACATGCTATTTAAGACAGCGACTGCTCCTGAAAGATTGCTTGGGTCATATTCTAGTGACCCGTCTTCTTTCCGAGGTAAAACTATTCTTGGTATGTGCAACCTTTTTGCAGTCGCAATCGTCGAAAGAAAAACAGAGTTATGCTCAATCTCGGATGTAACAATCTTTCCGAATTTCGGTGGTAACTGACCAAGAACAAGATTAATGCCGTACGTGGTGTTGAGTGTAAATGCTACGGTATATTCTGAACTTGACTTGCCCAAAAATGTCAGTATTTGCTTTCTGGTTTCATTAATTTTCTCATCCACCTTGATACCCCAGTCATATTTTACCCGACCCCCACAAGCATTGTATGTAAGGAAGTATTCGACCACTGCGTCAACAACTGGTTGAGGTCGCAATGTTTGACAGGCTGAGTCTAGGTATATCAACTTTTCGTCCAAATACTGAAAACCTTCCACTCCCGTTAACGTTTGACGTGCTTTGAATAACTTCATACAAGGTAATGTGCCACTTACTTACTCTGCAGAGCAGCATCAATTTGTTGCTTTATTGATGCAAGTGGTTGTGCACCATTTATAGGAGACGTTTTTCCGTTTGGCGCAATGATAATACTCCATGGCGTACCTCTACCACCTGTCGCAACGGCATTAGCAATTTCACTTTGTATATGCTCGTCATACTTTCCGCTTTGTCGACACGTATTGAATGTACTTGTATTAAGTCCGATTTCACCTGCAATTTGTGGGATGACTGTTTCGATATCAGTGCGATTATTGCTGAGTGTCAGTTCGAAGTACCTATCAGCGAACTTCCAGAACATATCGTTGCCTCCTTGCTCGTTTGCGCATTCAGATGCCACCGCTACAGCCTGTGCTTTTACAGGATGTAATTGTTCAAGTGGGAATTGTCTAAATACCCACGCGACGTCACCTGAAGCTTTGTACGTATCCATAATCTCATTCATCGTATTGTGGAACTGCTTGCAGAAGGGGCATTCGAAATCAGAATATACAACAATTTTCACCGGAGCATCAGGATTCCCTTTGATATGATCTTTTTCTGTCACTTTCGCCACAGCAGTTGTGTTGTCGGCTTGTTGCTCAATACCTTGCGCGATTGGATTTGTGTTTTTCTGTGGTGATGTTGATGTTGTACCACCGTTTAAAAGAACCGCACCAGCAATCAATCCACCTGCAATAACGACGGCCATTGGCATGAGATACGGTTGTATCCCGAGCGTTTGTTTTTGAGTTTGTGTATTATCTTCCATACCATTTGTTTAACCACTCTTTCATCAAAGTAATTTCTGATGTTTGAGAACTTATAATATCTTCCGCCTCTTGCTTGATTTCAGGTCGCTTTGTCTCAGTGACTACTGCTTTTGCCATATTGACTGCCCCTTCATGGTAGGCAATCATACCCTCAAGAAAAGCAATGTCTTGTGCTTCGCCACTTTTTGCTTGCAATTTCTCGGCCGCTTCTGTCAATGTGACGTCCTTCTGCATTTTTCCATACACTTCAGATGGGGCTGTGGCTTCGGTTAGTGAATCTGTGATGTCTTCTGTATCTGAATCCAACATAAAACCACTCCCAATTCCTACCGTAAATGCCAACACTCCAATGATACCCACTACTTTTATAGACATATCTACAAAAAACTACACGGATAATGACTCTCAATATGAAGAGAATCAAATATTCTGTGTAGCTAAAAAAGCTTTGGGTTCAAGATGCCTCTTGAGAAAGATTCCTTGAGATAATTATAGGTGAATTGATTTTGAGTCGGAGAAAAATATTTCCGCAACGATACAATTATGCGAGGGGGATTGAAAAAATTATGAAGTGCTTTTGAGCCAAAGAATAGCAATAAACAAATGAGAAGCATCAGTGGAAGCGTCTCTGATGTTGCGGTAAACATATGTTGCCACGCTTCTATATGCTCGATAGGGTTCATGGTACATACCACCGCAGTTTGATTCATGAGTGGACAACCGAATATGGGCATATCCATAGTGCTCATATTTTTTACGTGCCCATACACAAAAAGTAGCGGAACAAAGAAAGAGAGGAGAAAGACTATCCCTATTACTTTTTTTACAAATGATGTCTTAGAAAACACTTCATAAGTATAGCAAATAATCTTTAAATTAAAACACGTCTCACTTGAGTTTGTTTTTTAAGAAACAGGGTGGTGCTACAATATCTCAATATGGAGTCTGTATATGTTGCTGTTGCATTTACAGCTGGTTTGTTACCAGCTCTTTTTTGGTTATGGTTCTGGTTACGTGAAGACAGTTACCATCCAGAACCAAAAACATTGATCACATCGGCATTCATAACAGGCATGCTTATTGTTCCGCCAGTCCTTTATTTAGAAAAAGAGGCCATGGCACTCTATACCGATACCTCTCTTGTAGTTGTTTGGGTAATGATTGAGGAAATTTTGAAATATTCCGGTGCACTTATTGTTGTATTATGGAATAGAGCTGTTGATGAGCCGATAGACACCATCATCTATATGATTTCTATAGCACTCGGTTTTGCTGCGCTTGAAAATGCACTGTTTATCTTTAATCCACTTTCGTCGGGAGAGTACACCAACGCCCTGATTACAGGAAGTTTTAGATTTTTGGGATCAACTCTACTCCATACGCTTGCCTCTGGAACCGTTGGAATCTTTATGGCTTTAGCCTTTTACAAGAGAGACTTCATAAAGATATTCTTGGCCACATTTGGGCTACTTGTTGCAATTATCTTACATGCGCTGTTCAATCTTTTTATAATGGATGCAAGCGGACAAACTGTATTGGTAGTATTCATGTTTGTGTGGATTGGTATTGTTCTTCTAATACTTTCTTTTGAGATTGCTAAAATGATAGAAAAAAAGCACCGACTGAGATAGTGGCACTAAAAAACCATCCGAAATGGATGGTTTTTTAGTTTGGATACTGCTCTCAGCAGGTATGCAATTTTCGGAATAGTACCATTGGAGATTTCGACTGAAACTGAGGAGTCTAGTACACCCCCTTTCGAGGGTTCGTGCCCATGACTCGTCCTAAAAATCCTTTCTAAATCTTAGCGATTTTTAGCGTCTCAGTCGCTCTCACTTGGTTGCTGCCGATCAGGGACTCGAACCCCAATGACTTCCTCCAGAGGGAAGCATCCTACCATTAGATGAATCGGCAATGTTTTCTATTAAGAAACCGCGCCATTAGCGCGGTTTCTACAATACCATATCTTTAAAAGGTTCTCTACCCTCCTTTTGATTTTTTGAAACAATCAATACACTTCAAATTCCCCGTCTCACGTGGTGTGAATGGGAGTGAAGTTATCGCACCACCGCAGGTACTACACGTCCAATTTCCTTCTACGCGTGGACGGTCACCACCCTGTGACGCTGGACGTGGGCTTCCGCTTCCTCCCTTCTTTGAGTGACAGTCACGACAGAGGAGTCCATCTGTTCGTCGTGGTTCAAATGGTAATTCAGTAATTGCTCCGTTACATCCGCTACAGGTCCAGTTTCCTTGGTGCATATTGTTTAGTTATTAGCTTTTAGTCTTTAGTACGTAGTGGATTAGTATACCCCTGTTTATCTAAGAAATAAAATTGCTTTAGATGCGAGGCAGAGAAAGAATTTGGGGTGAGCCGTACACCGGTACGGTGAGCCTCAAATTACTGCACTCTAACGAAGCAGATGAAGTGATTTTACTTCTTAGATTCGTAGGAGGCTTTAATGAAGGCGGTAAACAAAGGATGCGGTGCCAAAGGTCGCGCGTGAAATTCTGGATGGAACTGTGCGCCGAGGAAGAATGGGTGCTCCTCCTTTGGAAGCTCAGCAATCTCCATGAGTCGTCCGTCGGGTGACGTACCGGAGAAAACAAGTCCCTTCTCCCTGAACTTTTCGATAAACTCTGGGTTCACCTCATAGCGGTGGCGGTGACGTTCGGTGACTTCAAGTGCTCTGTAGGCATGCGATGCGACGGAGCCCTTCTCGAGCTTTGCAACGTACTCACCGAGGCGCATGGTGCCCCCCATGTCATTCTGCGCAATCTTCTCCTTCTGGTCGGGCATGATGTCGATGACGAGATGCTTTGACTCAGGGTCGACTTCTGCCGTGTGTGCGTCTTTATACTTAAGCACATTGCGCGCGTATTCAATGACGAGGAGTTGCATTCCGTAGCAAATACCGAAGTATGGAATTTTATGCTCACGTGCATACTTAATGACATTGAGCTTCCCCTGAATACCCGTCGAACCAAATCCTCCCGGGATGAGTACCCCGTCGTAATTATTTAACGTCTTCAGCTTCTTAGCGTCTTCAAAACTTGTCGATGAGAGATAGTGTATTTCTGGCTTGAGGTGGAGCGCATACGCTGAATACTTTATTGCCTCAAGCACTGAGATATATACGTCTGAGAGAATGAAGTCACCTGAATTAAAGTACTTCCCCACGACGGCGATCTTCACCGTGTCTTTTCCATCCTTCGAGCGCTTCACGAAGTTCTTCCATGCGGTGAGGTTGCCTGTCTTTGCTCCGCTGATACCCAACTGCTTCATAATGAGGAGTGAGAGATCGTCCTTTTCGAAATTGACTGGCACGTCGTACACGCTCTGGACATCGGGTGCCGAGATGACGTGTTCAGCCTTCACGTTACAAAAACGAGCAATCTTCTCCTTACGCTTTTTATCGAGTGCTACCGGACCGCGGGCGAGGATGAAGTCTGCAAAGACTCCCGCGCTGTTTAAGATACGCGCTGCCGTCTGGGTGGGCTTGGTCTTCATTTCACCAATACTTCCTGGTACGGGAAGATAACTCACCATCACTACGGCGACCTTATCACCAAGTTCTGTCTTCATCATACGGACGGCCTCGAGGAAGAGGATGTTTTGATATTCACCCACCGTTCCACCAATTTCGATAATAGTGACGTCGGCATCGGCAACCGTTGATGCTTGCTTGATACGACGAATCACCTCCTCGGGGATGTGCGGTACCACTTCGACATTCTTCCCTGCGTACTCAAGGTTACGCTCTTTCCTGATGACGTCTTGGTACACGCTTCCGGTCGTCATGTAGTTGATGCCAGGGATAGTCTTTCCGAGGAATCGTTCGTAGTTCCCCATATCCTGATCTGTCTCAAGACCATTTTCGAGCACGAACACCTCACCGTGCTCGGTGGGGTTCATCGTACCTGCGTCGACGTTGATGTATGGGTCGATTTTAATCGCCGTGACCGTGAGTCCTCGTGCCTGAAGGAGGAGCGCAATCGAAGACGAAGCAATTCCCTTTCCCACACCGCTCATGACTCCACCGACGACAAAAATATATGCTCTCTCTTTCTTCTTCTGTGCTGTCTGCTTTTTCTTTTCAGCCATGGTTATACGCGTAGATACCGAGCAACGGCGAATGTGCTCGAAGCGACGCCGAGCACTATTCCCGATCCAACGAGGACGAAGAACATGTGTGCGAAGTCACTTACAAAGTAGTTAAAGATATTAAACCCAAAGAACGCCTCTGTCGAAGGCCCAAGCCAGAGTACCACAGGATAGAGGATGAGGAGAGTGAGAACACCCGAGAGAAGGCCATACATGACGCCCTGAAGGACAAATGGGCCACGAATGAACATGTTTGAAGCCCCCACAAGGCGCATGACGCTGATTTCCTCCTTTGCGGTATAGATGGCAAGACGGATGGTGTTAAACGCAATGAGTACCGAAGCACTGATGAGGATAATCATGGCGATGTACGTCGAGCGCTCGACGGTATCGATAATCTTCGTGAGCTTGTTGATTGCTTCTTTGTTCTGACCGAAGTTGATTCGATCGATGAGTGGTGCGTCGGGAGATTCGAGGTCACGATGCTCCTCGAGGAAGGTGGCGATGTTTTCATACTGAGATGTCTCTTCTGCTCGAATAGAAAGTGCTGCACCGAGCGGGTTATCGTCGAGAGCTTCGAGGGAACGAATGGTGAGTTCATCATTCTTGTGGTAATCACGGAACTGTGCGAGTGCCTCCTCACGCGATGTGTACACAACTTCACGGACATCGGGGAGCTTCTCGAGGGAGCTCTTGAGCTCCTGTATCGCCTCCTCGGATGCACTCACGTGCATATACACATTGATATCTACCTTATCTTGAATCTGTGTCAGTGTGACATCGAGGAGCTGGCTGATGAGCATCGTCCCTCCGACGACGGTGAGTGTAACGGTAATGACAAAAATAGCGGAGAGTGAGACGAACGCATTGCGCCAAAAACCGATGAACCCCGAACGAACAACTCGCTTGATACTTGTAATCATATTTAAATATTATAGTACATACTTACCCTCCGAATCATCTCTCACTATACGACCCTCATCCATGGTGATGACTCGTCTGCCCAGTGCGTCGATAACCCCCTTATTGTGAGTGGTCATGATAACCGTTGTTCCCAAGTCGTTAATCTTCTTCAAAATCTGAACCACCTCATACGTCGCGATTGGATCGAGGTTTCCTGTTGGCTCATCGGCAATGATGATGTCGGGCTGATTGACAATCGCGCGCGCAATAGCAACACGCTGTTTCTCACCTCCAGAAAGCTCATGGGGGAAATTCCACACCTTATCGCCAAGATCAACAAGCTCGAGTGCCTGAGGCACATTTTCTGCAATCTCTGCATCCGAACGTCCATTTGCCTCCATCGCAAATGCAATGTTCTCATATGCAGTCATGTGAGGTAGTAATTTGAAATCCTGAAACACCGTACCAATCTTTCTTCGGTACTTTGGAAGTGAACCTTTTGATATCTTATGAATGTCGAGTGACTCAAAAAAAACCTGACCACTTGTTGGTTTGTCTTCAGCGATGAGCATTTTAAGGAGTGTTGTCTTCCCTGCGCCCGAGTGACCGACGATTGATACGAACTCATCTGGTGCGACCTGGAAGGTGACGTCATGAAGTGCGACTGAACGCCCCCCATTGTATATCTTCGAGACGTTGTCGAAATAAATCATATGATTGTTCCATTTTACTCTAACTCACCCTCAGCGTCTAGAAAAATCTGAATATTGCCAGCAAGTACGCTCTCGATGTTCCGGACTTCAACGTCTGTGCGGTGGTCTTTCACGAGCTGATAGGGGTGGAGGACGTATGAACGAATCTGACTTCCCCACTCAATTTTGAGTGTCTTTTCAATTGAAAGCCCCTTGAGTTCGCGTTTTCTCTGCTCCTCCTCAAAGGCGTACACCTTCCCGGCAAGGAGTGCGAGTGCCTTGTCTTTGTTCTGTGCCTGACTACGTTCACTTGAAACGTGAACGGATATCTTCGTCGGGACATGCGTCGCGCGGACCGCGGTCTCACGCTTGTTCACATTCTGACCACCTGCCCCTCCCGATTTTGCATAAGTGACTTCCACCTCATCTTCCTTGAGCCCCGTTTCGCTCACATCATCCACACGAGGAGATATTTCAACGAGCGCGAACGACGTCTGACGCTTTCCGTTTGCATTAAAGGGGGACATGCGCACGAGACGGTGAACGCCTGACTCTCGCCGGAGCGTACCGTACGCATCCTTTCCTCCAATCTCAAATACGACGTTGCGGTAGCCGTTTTGGTCGTTTGCGTTTGAATCAATAATCGTGAGTGACCACCCTCTCCCCTCAGCATAGCGCTGATACATTTCTACGAGCATACGCGCAAAATCTTCGGCATCATCTCCACCGGCACCTGCAACAATAGTGACAATCGCATTTGCGCGGTCGTATTTCCCTTTACCCTCCTTCTCCGCCTTAAGGACTTCGAGCTCCTTAAACATCGCCTGTGCTTTCGCGGGCTCATTCCAAAAATCCGCCTGCAACATGGCGTGTTCTATTTCCTTAATTCTTTCATCGACTTCCTGTGACATAGATGCAGTATAACAAAGAAGTACCCGCCTCCACAGGGGAGGCGGGTACGGGGTGCGATGCACTGAGTCGCAGTATTTCGCAGTGCAAATGATGGTTGGACGTGGTAAGGGGATGCCTTACTCTCGTATCACAACACTCTCTTCTGAGTTTTTAAAGAGCGAATTCCACAATCAAGCGATTGTGGAATTAGTGTAGCAAGAAAATGAAGGTACTGTCACTTATTTCCTATCGGCGAAAACGACAAGCCGTTTTGAGTAACTTTTGGAGACAGGATCCCAATCGCCCTCGCACGTAATGAGATTGAGATGCGCTCCACCATCAATTGACGTGAATACGTCTGAAGCATCGTCTTCGGGATTGTATCGCCTGTTTGCACGCACCACAAAAGTAGTAACCACCCCAGCATCATCCTCAACAGAGAACGTGTCCCCTATACGTAATTTGTGTAACTCATCGAATGCTGAGGCCTCCCCGTCTCTCCACCCATAATGCCCCGCAATAACCGCGATCCCCTCTTCACCAGGGCGCACTCCGAGCTCATACCATCCGACATTGTTGGTGTCTTTCGGTGTATCCATCTCTCCACTTGGGGTCAGTCCCACATACTCAATCTCCGCATCAAGATTGATTTTTGGAATCTTGATGCGCATGGGAAGCCCTCTGGGTGCCTGCTCTTCCGCCATGGCGACATCGACGTCCACTACAGAGGCCTGGGGCTCTGCTTGAATTAACTCCTCGTGACCAAGATATCGATATGAGATGAGAACCAATGCAGAAACCACGCACACGAAAATAATTGACACAACTATTCTGCTCGAGGGGATTTTAAATTGCATAGTTTATGAAATTATGACCTCAAAGAACCAGGCAAAAGTTTGTCTGGTTCTTAATTCATTTTCTATCTATATGACGCGTCTCTTGCGGAGTGCAAAGAATCCCAATGCCCCGAGACCAGCCACTACGAGTACATTAGTGAGAGGGTTCCCTTCACGAGGCGAGACTCCGGTACTTGGAAACCTCGGTGTCGTTGTTGCGACTCCGCTGAGTGGAAGCGCGAGTACGCGTGACATACCCACAACAACAGTTGCTTCGTCAGTGTCTTTTGTTTCCCTGCCCGATGATGCTTCACCTGTTGTGGTAACAACGTTCGTCGTGGTCAAAGAAAGTCTCATAGTACATTCATAGTTCCACTCCTCATCAGTATCAAGTTTCTCATCATCGTCAGTATCACCTGAGACAAATTCAACAGAAGAACACGTGTCATCGGTAACCTCGATGTTTTGAATTAAACTTTTTCCGAGGTTTGTTACTGCGTAGTCATATACGACAGTCCCTGGTCCATCTGGTAATTCATCTGGTGTGGCAATCTTCTCAACATGAATTCTCGGTCGCTGGACACCTCCACCACCACCGCTTCCTCCACCGCCCCCGCCACTAATACATGACGGTCCTGAGATAGTACCACCGACGCCCAATGTAACATCAGCTCCAACCGCCAATGCACGACCATCCAAAGTCACACCAGCGCCAAAGTGGACACCCGCTCCTGCAAGAATTGTTCCGACAAACGCAGTTCCGTTAATGTTCGCCGCAGTTTGAACTCTCCAATACACATCACACGCTCGCGCCCCGTTGATCAAATTAACGGTACCTGCAGAAGTGAGGTCGCTGGCCGATCTAAAAATGTAGATACCTGCTCCATCAAGGGTAACAGTGCCACCTGCAAGCAATAGAGCTCCTTGGTCATACACACCAGGGGTGAAACTTTGTCCATCCAAGTTGCCCACGATAGTGGCATTAGAGGCTTGGCCCGGTATACCCACATTGAACTCAGCACTGGCATCAGTCTGAACAGCGGGTGCTATAATCCCCTCACTTGGTGCAACTAAATCAGTTGCAAAAATCGTGCCAGCCACATCTCCCGTAGTTAATGCAGTAATACTGACACCACCAGTCACATTATTACTACCCACATCACCAGATATGGTAGAGATCCCTGTGATAAGTGTTTGACCTAAGATTGAGAAACTGTCTGGAGCACCAAGACATGGCGCAGTTGCGGCCTGCGTCGTACTGGGAAGTACAAAATCGAGCACGAGCAAAATTGCCAGCGTGCCCATAGGCAAGATTATTTTATTAAGCTTTTTCATATATAGGTTATCCATATTATTAGGAGCTTCCTTGCTTCCGTCTAAACAGGACAAGGAATGCTAGGTTTATTAATTTAATAGGTCACCCGGCATGAAAGCATAATGAAAACAAATCACTACATAGCATGTTAAGAAACTTACTTTAGAGCCGTTCTAAGAGGCAAACGATTACAAGAGACAAGCAAAAATCCCCATACTTGGGGATTTTTCCTGAGTTATCTCATTACATGAGCGGTGCCTTTCTGAGCCATCTCCCGGGATTGAACCGGGGACCTCATCCTTACCATGGATGCGCTCTACCAACTGAGCTAAGATGGCTTCGGTTTTGTATTCGGTAACTCCTAAATTAGCCTTGAGCCTGTCTATAAGTTGCGCATCGCATTGCATGGATGCTACTTACAGTAGCTGTTCAGGTTGTATGAAATTTTGAAAAATTTCGACAACCTCTTGCGACAGTCTCCCAGACTGTCTCACTCTACCAACTGAGCTAAGATGGCAAACTGGTGCAACGTGAGGACGGTTGTAAAATTGGCATGAAACCACCAATCGGACCGTGACGTTACGGTCAACGTTCCTCACGTTGCAGTAGAAGAATACCAAATATTTGGTTGAAAACAAACCCTATGTGTATTAGGATTGAGCGACCGCCGAGATAGCTCAGTTGGTAGAGCGCCACATTCGTAACGTGGAGGTGCCGAGTTCAATCCTCGGTCTCGGCTCCAATTGATTAATAGTGGAGAAATACTATCTTTCTGATTCAAACATTTGACGTGGCGATTTCCCGCCGAGTGATTTATGTGGAAAGTAATTCCATGCATCAGTAAATGCATCCATAATTATTTTGAAATCTGTATCATCAAAATTTAAATCAAAAAGCATCATCCATTTTTCAAAATACTCTTTATTTGCCCGCATTGGGTCACCTGATTCATCCCAAACCCATTTTTTTACTTCTTGAACAGTAATCTGCTTCGTTGGTGCGTACTGAGTGAGGATAGCAACAAGCTGCTGCTCGACTTCCTCAACTGTCTTAGCAATGTCTGTGTACTTCACGGAAGTAGTATTGTTGAGTTCATTTTGTTCTGCAAAAGCTTCAAGGAGTTCCTCTTCATCAGCACCTTCACGCATAGCTCGACAAATTACACAGTCATCATCACCATGCCATTTTGCTTCAATCGTGAGAGGTAGCGTTGCAAACCAAACCTCTAATCGCTCAAATGTGGAGTTCTCCTGCCATTCATCCCAAGCAACGAGCCATGACTCATCATGTTCTTCAAGAAATTCACAAACACCATATACTCCAGAGAAATCAAAAACTTCCTTCAATTTTCCCGCTAATTTCTTGTCTTCTATGTATACAAGCCCCCGGATAAAATCTTTCATCCATTTTTCCTTACTCGTTAAGTGAATCTTAGGAATCTGAAAATAGCGTGTATTATCAGTCGGCAGACTCTTGCCATCTTCCCCACTGACCACATCACCAGTCTTTCCATCAAGAAAATACAGAATATTTATATCCCCATCAAGCATTCCATCAATAATTCCATCAACATCAATCGCGACATTGTTTGGTAAATAAAACATACTCTATTTTTTACACCCAAATATAGTTTTAATCAAATGATTTCTTCTCGACTTTGCTCGTGATGAGGCAATACGGCTCCGCTTGTTCAAGTCCGGGCGAAAGTGAAGTAGTTCACTTTCTTCGACCGCACAAAATTAAAACCCCTTTCGGGGTTTAATTTTGCGCGGTCGACCGGACTTGAGGGTCAAGTTTCTAA